>Ga0209633_10000091_pt1 | contig 104993 bp, 103 predicted proteins | sample Cruoilmetagenom1_FD_187290 | JGI IMG/M metagenome (GOLD analysis project Ga0209633, IMG submission 187290) | Oil polluted marine microbial communities from Coal Oil Point, Santa Barbara, California, USA - Sample 1 (SPAdes) (version 2) | ecosystem: Environmental > Aquatic > Marine > Oil seeps ... | reverse complement strand
TCGTTGGCGCTGGAGTCGAAGCAGCGGGCTTTTGGTGAGCACAGATCATCACCGGTCACCCATACAAATCGGTCAGGCTCGGCCGTGTCGATTTCCCAGCTTGCGCCATAGCCCATGCCGAAAGCGGTGCCGCCGGATGAACCGGCGCGTATATAGGGCGGGCCTTCGTCCTTGCGATCGTAAAACCCGACGTCATAACGCCCTTTGGGCCGCCAGACGCCCTGATCATCAAGTTCGTAGCGCAGGGCGCGGGATTCATTGGGATGGGCGAAGGCATTCTCAGCCGTGAGCCCGAGATTGCGCACGCCACCGCGCTCGGCCAATGCCATGATGTTCTGATCGCCGAAGGCGGGAAATGCGATGTCGGTGACGGGATGGCTGTGCCCGGCGCGCGCAATGGCCTCAGGGGACCGGAAAAAATCAGGCAGGAAGAATTCTCGCCGAACGTTTGCTGCGTCAAATGCACCGTTCGTGTCGATGCCGATGGACCAGACGGTATTGCGCTGATCATCGCCCGCGGCGGCGTAGTCGGGATTGCCGAAGCCTTGGCTGCCCCAGATCGCATAGTAGAGCCGGACGTCACCTGTAAGGGGATCGCGCCGGACGCCGAGACCCCAGACGCGACGGCGGAAGTCAGCAAAGTTCCAGCATGAAGGCGAACGCGCAAAATCGCCTGACGGACAGTTGTTTATACGCGCGCTCGTGGACGGGTTGAAGGCGACAGGCGCCAGAGCGCCCGTCGCCGCTGTTGGCGCATCAAAAAAATTCGCGCGTCCCACAGCGCCATGATCGAAACGCCCGAGATCAAGACCGTCGGCCATGCGCAACCGATGGATCATGCCAGTCTCGAGGTCAGACACATAGAACTGCCGGTTCCAGCGGTCGTAAGCAATATTGCCGAGGGCTGCTCCCGTGTTTGCGCGCCCATCAAGCGCGATTTTGGCAAACAGTTTGGGTTCGTAGTTGTTGGCAGCGTTGAGTTTCCACACCGTGCCGGGGCCGCCTTGGGAACCCCACATGCCGGACATCCAGTCTGTGTTGGCAGGATTGCGGTGCAGGCCGAATGCAGACGTGGCCGTGACGTAAATGTTCGGCGGGGTCGCGTCGTCCATTGCCGCGCCGAAAACCTGGCCTACCTGAGCCGCTGTGACAGGAAAACGTTGTGGCTCATTCCACCAATGTTCACCGCGCGGTGGGCCGCCCGGCTGGCGAACATCGACAATGCTTCCGACGGTGCCGGTCGTGTCAATCACCGTGCGCCCGTCCTTAAGGGCAGTTCCCGCGAAGCGAGTGACAAAGGCCTCGCCCTGCCGGACACCGTTTTGCGCGGCGGCGCTGCGACTGAGCAAACCGATAAGGACGGCCGCGAGCGTCAAGGCCGCCAGCAGCAGCATCACAACATGGCGCACTTTCACAACGTGGTCGTTTGCTGATCCGCGACCCCGGTAGAACATGATTGCCTGCCTTGGCGGAATTGTCCCGCGCATATTGCCGTTCTTGACTGAAACTCCTAGCAGTATTCCGTGCGCTCTACCCTGATCCGCTTCATAGCGGCGCTTCAAAGTTTGTGCATAGGCAAAGGATGGAAATGGTCGTTTTAACCAGAGACGTAGGCTTCACGAAATCGCCCGAAATCGCTACCTGCCAGGATTGTGTCTCGGCACGCGAAAGAGCGCTGTCCGCTTTGGGTCAGAAGCGGACATTGCGCGGTTCAGCCATTCGAGTCCGCTCCACCCCGACAGCAGTCATGCCGCCTGTTGATCCCAAACGTCTGCTAAGTGCCAGGAACGGTCATTCGCAGCAGCTTTGAAAATGCCACACGGCGGCACATCGCGATGCCGGTGGAGGAGCCGTCCACAGAATCAAAAGCGGAATTCGAGCAGCTTGGGAAGTGCATGCGCCTTGCGCATACGATCTCGTCAACGTCATGTACACGCTCGCTCTGCCAAAGGCGGTCGAGCATTGGTCGCTGATGACGCTCAGGGAAAAGCTCGTCAAGATCGGCACGAAGATCGTTCGCCACGGACGGTACGTGACGTTCCAGATGGCTGAGGTTGCCGTGCCTCGTGACTTGTTCGCCCACATCCTACACCGCATCGACCGGCTCAGACTGGCGCCCGCCCCGACATGACTGACGAGATACTACTCATGCGACGCAGACGACAGGAGGGGTGTGTATGGAAAAGCGGCCCAGAGGTCAGTTTCGCTCGCCTGCGCCGCAAATTGGGCCTGCGTCGCATGGAACCCGACCGATGATGCCCTGCAATAGGCCAGCGCCTTGCCCCAAGGACGGTTTTGGGTCACGCTCAAGCTACTGGGAAGGCCCCACATGGGGAATCCCGGATAAGGTCTCCAATTGGTCGAGGGAGGGCCCGGCATGGTCAGAGTTGGATCCGCACTTCTCGCAACCATCTTGTTGCTCGGCGTCACCTCGGCCTCCACGGAGGCGGACACCCTGGTGACCTTGGGGGACAGCCTGACCGTGGGCGATGGGGACGAGGCGGATGGCGGCTATCCGGCCAGGCTGCTGGAGAAGATCTCCGAGAAGGCTCCAGGCTCGACACTGAAGAATCTCGCTCAGTCGGGTTGGACTTCGGATGACCTGATCAATACGCAGCTTGGGCCCGCCGTCGCAGCGCTGCGGGCAGCACCAGGCGACGCCCCCAGGCTGGCTCTGGTCTGGATCGGTAGTAACGATCTCTTCGGCCTATACAACTACGTCTGTCCCGAAGACTACGGGAACGACTACGCGCGCTGTGAACCGGAGGCCCTGCAGCTATTCACCCGAAACGTCAAGATCATTCTGGTGTCGCTGAAGGCCACCGGGGCTCGCCTCTACATCGCGCTCCTGGACGATCAATCGAAACGGCCGGTGATGAGGAATCCCCAGCTGCGCAGAGACAGCTACGACAAGATCACCGCCGACGACGTCTCGCGAATGTCGGTGCAGACGGGCAAGTACAACGCGGTGATTCGGGAGGTGGCCGCCAGCTACGGTGCCAGCACGGTCGATTTCTTCGATACAAAGATCTTCGAAGACCCGGCAACCCTCAGCGAGGATGGCAATCATCCGAATGGCCCCGGATATGCGGTCGTTGCCGAGATCTGGCACCGGGCAATCTCCGCTGATTAATGGGCCCTGACCCTAACCTCTGGTACCCAGACCGTGCTGGTCTTCGTCTCTTGTGGGTCAAAATCAGCCGTGGCAGACCGCCCGCGTGAGTGTCCGCTACACCCCCAACAGCAGATATTGACGCTCTGAACTTCCGCTTAGCACTCTAAAGCGGTCGTTCTGACTGTGGTCGCTGAACGGCTGCTTCGCGCCACAAGCGGACGTGAGGTGCGTCCATCTGGTTTGGAGCCATACCGTTCTCAGTGAGTTCCGGAATTGCGTTTTCCATTTTGCCTGGACCATCTCGGCCCATACCTTTGAGCACGGTTAAATTGCGGTGACAGCCACCATAATTACAACCCAGATTCCAGTTTTCATTCGACATTAAAAGAGCCAGATTCTCGAATCATCGAAATGCCGCTTTCAGAAAGTTGGGCAAATTTCTCGATCTTCGAATTCTAGCTCTGTATCCGTTATCACCAGACATCGTTAGTCCGTCTAATTTCATGGGCTGCACACTCTTTGAAAGCGGTCTTTTTCTTGGCTCCTTCAATGCGGCCGCCGTCTTCTTGAATAGCGCAAAGACGGTTTCACCATCCTCATGATCAAGATCGATGTACCAAGTTTCGGCCTCTTCCCTGAAACTTTTCGGAGAAAACGAGGCCACACTTCGTTCGAGAGTTTTCGCCAATTCTGGAAGCTTCCTCATACCAGTTGCGAGTAATTTTCGGGCATCTGCGAGCGAAAGTTTACCGACAATCTCATCAGCGCCATCAGGATCTAGATTGAGCGCCACCACCTTCGATCCAACTCTCACCTCCTCCGTTATTTTGCCCAATTTTTTCATCAATTTCGCTCGGCCAGCTCTTGCCGTGCCACTTATCATAACAAGATCAACGTCTTCTTCGGTTGCGCTGATCAATCGATCATATGGGTCACCTGATTTTCTGCTTATCACAACAAGGTCCGCGAGTTTGCCCGCTTCGATTGTCCCAAGAGATTTCTGCCAGCGAAGTGCCTTAGCTGCATTGCGTGTCACCAGGCTGACCAACTCGGCCTTTGTAAATAGGCCCCCAAGATGATCTGAAACCGCTGCCGCGACCTTCAGTTCCCCTAGCAGATTCCTGCTCCCTGAAGGTGACCAATCAGAACCGAGCGTTATGTTCACACCCTCGGCCTTTGCCGAGGCAATTTCAGCCGTGTCTCCATAGAGCAGATAGTTGCTCAACGGCGACCAAACGATGGATGCATTTTTCTTGCCCATGACCCCAAAATCAGTTCGGTTCAAAGCTGCGGCATGAATTCCAGCCAATGCACGATTGATCGCCCAGCTCTCGTCCTTGCGTTGTAGCGCCAAAAAGTGTTTTCGCGCCCGAGCACCCTTTCCCTCACTTAGGTGCAGCAACATGCAAGATGTTCTTTTCAGGTCCGCGAAGAATTTTTCGACTTTCTTAGGATCGACATCTCGAATGCTCGTTCGTGCTTTGGGGAGCGATTTGTCGATGGGCTGTTCGACGTTTCTGACATAGCCCTTATAGAAGCGATTTATTCCCTTGTTGCTGCTAAGGCTAATGCCTTGGGATGTTGTGACACCCGCAAGCAAGCATTTTGCCTCTACGTACCGGACAATTGCAGCAGAATAGCCCTTAGTTCTTCCGAGCACATTCATCGGTCCGGAAATGTCCCGGCGATAGAGCGGTGTACCGGGCCATTGTCCTCTGTGCTGATACCTCTTTGGAACGTCCCAAAGCGGTAAGACATTGTAGCTAAGGTGATTGTGCAGCTCGATTAGGCCTGGAAAAATAGTTCCCCCTGTTTGAATCACCACAGCTTTCCTGAACCCGACAGGTGGTTTGTCTCCATCTTTTCGAACAGAAACGATCACCCCATCCTTGACGTAAATACAGCCGTTGGTGATGACCCTAAGTCCATCATCCATAGTAACGACTCTACCTTTAAGGACACATGGTTGACCCGTTCGCATAACAGATGGTGTCGACATTTACATTCTCCTTGCCGAGAACATTGATTTTACGGACAGTCAATACTGCATACTTTGTCAATACACCAAACGCCATTAAGTATGCGCAATTCTGAAACCGACTGACGGTTTAAAATTTCCATTATGCCGTTCTTCGCGAGCAAATCCTGCGGATCGCAATCCTGCTCGCCGTACCGGCACTATGCCCGTTCCAGCCACAATAATTGACCGTGTGAGATGAACGGGGAAAGTCCGCTTTGTGCCAACAGCGGACATTAAAAACAGTTGATGCCAATCTAGTACTACGCCCGAAACAGTGACGATCCTGCTACCGCAGGTGCTTGTCAAAGAAGGCCCTCAGTTCTCGCTGAGCATCGTCCGCCTCTGGTACGGGGCGTACCAGGTTTTGCATGTAGTCGCCGTGAGTCTGCCCGTCATAGACATGGAGATCCGCAACTACTCCGGCTGCCCGCAGGGCGCGGTGCATCCGCACGGTGTCGCTGAGGAGCAAGTCCCGCGTGCCTGATATCAGTATCGTCGGCGGGAACCCGTCCAGCTCGCCATTAACTGGTGACAGGAGCGGGTTTGCAGGGTCTGACTTGCCGACATAGAGCTCGAAAGCGCCAGCGATCACTCCCTCCTTTGAGCCCAGCGGATCGAGCCCGGTCAAGGTGTGCCAAGTGTCGGAGACGTTCTCCAGGTCCGTAGCTGGCGTGCCGGCGAAGATTGCGCCTGGCAATGGTTTGCCAAGCTTTTTGAGTTTGAGGGTCGTCGCCAGAGCGATGTTTCCACCGGCGGAGGTGCCGAAGAGCGCGGTCTTGGCCGCATCTTGGTTCTTGATCACCTCCAGCCAGACCGCCACGGCATCATTGACTGCGGCCGGAAACGGGTGGCGCGGAGGCCTGCGGTAATCGACCGAGACCACCTTTACGCCGAGGCCATGCGCGAGCCAGACAGCTTCGCGCAGAACACTATCGCCACCGCCGAAGACCCACGCGCCACCGTGAGTATGTACAAAGACACGATCCCCCCAGCGCTTATCCATCTTCTTGGGCGTGACGACGTAAGTCCGGACGCCCGCGATTTCCCGAACTTCATAGGTCGCCTCGTTGTGCGCGGCGGCCTGACGCCCAAGTTCTTCGCCAGGCTTATCGAAGCGTGCTTGGAGTTCCAGCCAAGCATCCGTGGTCTCGGGTGCAGGAATGACGGGCGGGATCTGCCGCTCCTTTACGACCTCAAGCATCTCCGGAGAGAGGCCTGCAGGGGCCGGGACGGTCCTCTCGCCCAGAGTTGTTATGCCCGGGTAGATCGAAGGAATATCCCAAGCGAAGCCAGGTGCAGAGGTCGCGAGCATTAGCGCGACGCCAAAAAAGACGAAAACGTTCTTGCCTTTGATCATGGCCGTGTCCTTTATCTCCCGTTTGAGACCACTCTAGATAGGGTCGGAATGCATGCCGCTGATTTCAATCACCTTATTATGTCCGCTGCTCATTGTGTTGACTTGCCACAAAAAGGCGAGTCGCGAAATCTCCTATACTTTTTGGCCTGGAAACTTTGACGTCAGGGTTCTTCAAAATGCATGGTCTGGTTATATTTCAAGCGCAAGCTGGCCGGCGTCGCACATGACCCTGTCTCGCCAGCTCCTGTTCACGCTGGCCTTTCTGTTCGCCGCTCTGACCGGAGGGATAACCGACTCTGTCTGTGCGCAGGAGACGCCTGCTGCCACGCCGGCTAAGGCCGAAGACATCCTGCCGCTCCCGGACCCGAGCATGTCCGACACAGAATTCAGCCAGCGCCTGATTCATCTGACCCGCGCGGAACTGGCTGAGCTCACGAGTCGCTGGTTCAAGCTCACGCGGCAGGACGTTAAGAACGTAGCAAACCTCAATATCGAGCTGTCGTCAGGGAAAGTAACCGACAAACCGAAACTGCAGGCAGATCTGGACACTGCGCTGCGACGTCGCAACCTTATGTTTCGCAAGCTGAACCTGATTCTTGAGGAATGGCAGGCAAAAGGTGGTCAGCCGGACGACCTAGCGGAATATCGGCAGTTTGCAGTGGCAATACTGCGCCGAGACCTTCAGCTCAACGACCCAGACACGATTCGCAAATTTGCTATGGAGTGGCTGACTTCACCCCATGGCGGCGTCCGTATTGGCCTCTGGCTGTTGTCCCTGCTGGCTTCGCTGGTCCTCGCTATCGTCATCGCCTGGATGCTTACAGGATTGTTCAGACGTGCCCTGACAAGGGTGTCACGTATGTCGAGGCTGTTGCGCGACTTTTTCTCCCGGATCGCCTACTGGCTGATCCTTGCCATAGGTATCGTGATCGTCTTGTCCCTATCCGGAATCAACATAACGCCATTTCTGGCGGCCTTCGGCGGTGCCAGCTTCATAATCGGTTTCGCGGCGCAGAGTACACTCAGTAATCTGGCAAGTGGTCTGCTGCTGATGATCAACAGGCCGTTCGATGTCGGTGACAGAGTCCAAGTGGCCGGGGTGTCTGGCACGGTTAAGCAGGTGAATACCGTCTCGACGACAATCCTGACCGCCGAAAATCAGACTGTCGTGGTGCCCAACACCCAGGTTTGGGGCAGCGTTATCAAGAATCTCGAAGGCAGTGAGAAACAACGCGAAGGATGACCCCGGCATTGTCCCGGGCTTCGTGTCGATTGGCTATTCTGGCAACCCATTAGCAACCGCTTCACAGGCGCAAATTTGCATACTGCACAGAATAGGTATGCGATTTGTCGATGCGTCCGCTTTGGGTCATTTGCGGACATAGCGCTGCTCAGCCAATTGAGTCCGCTTGACCGCCAACAGCAGACGTCGGTCGCCTGAACTTTCGCTTAGCTTCCCAAAGCAGTCATACCGCCTGTTGGTCCTGAACGTCTGCTAAGTGCCATGAGCGGTCGTGACCGTCATTACCGCCGTCGCGATTGAACGAAGCGCGGAATTTTTCGTATAACCCTGTCATGTGTCTCACCGCTAAAAGGGGACCGATCACAATGTTAGACGTTCATAGTGCCCACTCTGAAGACGCTGCGTCAAAAATGCATCCTGTTTGCAGCTTCGAAATAGATATCCTTAGCGGTTTGTTTCATGGTGGCGCGGCCATGCCCTCGGCCTATCCGATGCTGAATCGCATGCGTGACTACTATTCCGACTGCGCGTTTGCCCCAGATGAACTGACAACGCTCGCCAGAGAAATCGACAGATACTTGATGCCGCTAGGCCCAAAGCACCCTTACCGTCCAACCCTCACGCAATTCCGTGATGCATGCCAAAACGCAATCAAGAACGGTCACTCCTTATTTCTGTTCTGCGACTGACGTGCTGGGCTTCGTCGCGTGAGGGGGCGAAATGACAGGCTAAAAGAGTTGCTCAACCGTTGTTTCTTACAAGAATTGAACTTCTGCTTTGTGCCAATAAGAGAAATCCGCCGCGGGTAGGGATCACCTTCCCAAGTGACACCGGTCGGGCGCTCCTCCACCACATTTGCAATCGACGTTCGGCGGGCAATAACACAACTCCCTCGGGACAAATCTACAGCTTGTCATCGCTTCGCATGAAGCCTGTGTGTCGCGAAGCTCTTGCCAAGCGATCTCGCAAGGGTCCGCGGTTGTCTCACACGCATTGCCACCGAAAGAGCCAGTGAAAGCGCATTGGCGTTCGGTCATACACTCCAATTGTTCGAGCTTTGTGCAATCCAATGCCGCGACCGCCAGTGTTGGCACCGCAAAGCCGGATAGCAGTGCAACGACGATCACTGCAAAACTTACGGCTGCAGGGTGCTTATGCATTTGCCACTGAATGTCTGGTCATCAGATCCTGCGCGACTTACCGTGACGCTGGCGGGCGAGCGCAGCGAAAAGATGAAATCCCTTTTATTGTGTGTTGCTGTTGACAAACCAGACCCGATTTCTAGCGGAACAGGCGGCGTCTGACCCACCTGAAGAGTGTTGTCGGAAGCGCCCATACCGCCGCGGATTGTCATGATCATCAACGGCAGCTTCTCGAAAGTGCAGGCAACCACCGTCGGCTCTTTCGTTGCCGCAAGCACCGGTCCAGAGATCAGAACGAAGGCCAGCAGGACCGGTATTGTCTTCGACATCATCGCATCCTCACAATTGCTTGCGCCCCACTGACCTTTTTTCCAGCTTTCAGCGCACCTTTTCCCTTGAGAGTACATTGCCGTCCTTGTCGGTTTTGGTAACGGTCCGGGAACCGTCCGGATTGGCAACGGAAGTGATCTTTTCGCCAGTGTTCAGTTTGGTCGAACTAGCCGAGTCCGGGGATTTACCAACTTTCTCCCTGGAAAGGACATTTCCGTCCCTATCCGTTTTGGTCACTGTCCGCGTGCCGTCAGGATTTCTGACGGACTTTGTGGTGATGCCGGTTTTCTTGTCGATTGAGCTCGCCGACGCGGGCGCTTTGCCCACCCTCTCTTTGGACAGCACATTGCCGTCCTTGTCGGTTTTTGTGACGGTTCGCGACCCATCCGGGTTCTTGACCGATGTGGTGGTGGTTCCTGTGTTCGCATCGGTTGAGCCCGCAGAGTCAGGGGTCTTGGCGCCGGAACCGCCGGCCCCCTCGATCCGTTTTGTAACGCAGTTCATGGCGCTGACGAGACCGCCGCCAGGCTTGCAATCATTTTTGGGTTCGGCTCTCGCTACCGGCTTGGCAGGACTGGGGTCCTTTCCGATGTTCTTATATTGTTGATACAGGGATTTGGCCTGCTCCTTCGAAACATAATAACACTCCAGTTTGCGACTGCCGTTGTCATATTTGAAGACTGGTCTAAGGTTTCCCTGCGCGAACCTGCTATTGTAATCCCCCTTGCCTAAGATATTGAAATGGAGACTGAGGCAAAACACGTTGAACGGCATGCCCTGAATGCCTGATTTTTCTATCCGTTTCTCGGTTCCTGGACCAGGCGGCCCGCAATGCATTCGAGTGCGTTTAATACTGTTGCAGTAAGTCAGATAGTCCCCCTGGGTCGCGACACGTCCGCCGGTCAGGCCGGGGCAGGGTGTCGACACAAACCCCATGATTTCGTCCCAATTAATTCTGAGAAAAGTGCCGCATCCATCCAGATCTGAGAGTTTGAGCGATTTGCCTACCAGCATCCCGCCCTCGTCGGCTTCCACAATTCGGTCTTCTTCAGCTTTGGGCTTGGGAGGTCTTCTGCGGTCCTCTCTGAGTTCCTTCCTCGTTTCATCCGGCTTGTCCTTATTTTTCTCAATGTCCTCCTTCCGTATCACCTTGTCTTTGAGGGCGGCATGTTTCCCTTCATCCTTCGGGACGTTACCGGTATCTTTTGGCTTGTGGCTAAGCGTTTCCTTGGTGCAATCTTCCGGATATTTTAACTGGTACCGCAAGGGATGAGTGTTCTCACCAATGAAATGATCGTACGACCAGGCGGCCTCATCCAACTTCTTTAGTGCAGCTATTCTGTATTCCAAATCCATGGCATTCCGCCATTGCACCTCTCTAAGGGCGCTAATTCCCACACGGCGATCAAATGAAAGGGCATCTGAATTTTCTTTGCTCAAACTTTCGATTTTTTCATGTGTTTCACTGAGCTTTTTCTTATATTTTCTTGACTGTTTGTCGAAGAAATTACTTCGGTCCTGCCACCAGCCTTCTGCCCTGGCATAAATCTTCTTAAATCTGGACTTTGCCGCTCGGAAACTGGCACGGTCACAAGCCGCAATCGATGCGTTGGCCAACGTTTGCAAAGTCCCGTTAGCCTCTCTGAATTGTTGCTGACGGGCTTTGATTTGATTATTGAAATTGGTTACGCGCTGCTCCTCCCGCCTCTTCGATTGCGCCCGCGCCGCCTCCCGTTCCGCCGAACGATCGAGTGCAGATCGACCATATGCATCAGGCAACTCGACACCCATAAGAAAGATGGCGGCAAGTACCGTGAGCGATGTTTTAAGTATCATGGGACTCTCGCGGGGTTATTGGTGTTTCGTTGAGCGCATTCTCTCATTAGCCAACCCTACCGGGACTGGATTGCGTATTTTCCGTCGCCTGTCGCGGTGATCACAAATCTTTTGGTCTTGCCACCCCGGCCGTTTGCCGTGATGTCGATCTTGAATGAATTGATCTCGCCGAAGGAGGTTCTAACCTCCAGGACAAACCCGTGCCCCAGATTGAGCTCTTTCACGTTCACGGTGCGGATAAGCTCATATCCTTGCGTTTTCAAATTGACCCTGATCCACTGGATGTAGAGCCGGTGGGACACATGCTCGACACCGCCAGCGACAACGACAACCCGGAAAAACCCTTCATCCTTGCCGAGCGTCCAAAAGCCGCCCGGCATGACACTATTAATGCCGGCCGGGACCTGTTCGGCCGCCTCGAAGGCTTGGTTCTGGGCGTTTGAAGGGGTAGCCAGGCTCAGGCAAAGGAGGAACATCGCAACGAAGCTGGCGACAATCTGGCAAGCATGTCTCACGCGATACCTCCGCCTATTCAGAGTATCTGGAATGCGAAACGCGCGCCAATAGTCTTTTTAGCCTCCTGCGGTAAAACGTATTTCGACCTGAATCAGATAGTTAATGGCCGGACTATCGATTGTGCGAGCCTGAAGTGCGCTATGACACGATTCAATCCAATATTGGCCAAAACCTTTGATCTGTAGCAATGTCCGCTTTGGGTCAAAAGCGGACTCCAATCGGTACGGCTTGGAACATCTGCTAAGTGCCAATAGCGGACTCTCGCTGCCTCACAGTGTCGACCACAATTTGGCACATCGCGACGCTGGTGGAGGTGCCCTCCACACCATCAACAGCGAACGATGCAGCCTTTGTTATAATTGTATATCCCTATCTACGGGGGATTGTTGTTTCTACGAACCGGGACATTGTCTGGGCAATGTCGATTATGGAGCCAAAAATGCGAAATACCTGGTCCTGTGTTGCGATGCTCTTGGCTACGGTTGTTCTCCTGCCCTCGCCCGTGCAGGCCCTCAAGGCCAAGCAAAGCCCGCTTGCCGGCTGGTGGGGTTACGACAAGGAGTGCCCTGCTTCCGATAGCGGTTTCGGTCTCGCGTCAGACGGCACGGCGAGCGACGGCAGCGGTGTCTATGCTGGACGCTGGTCGTTGCGCGACGACCAGGTAACGATCGTCTGGAATGCCACAAAGTCCGAGCGCAAGGACATCGAGCGCAGCAAGTGGCGCATCGAAGAGAAATTCACACTGGTCGGCGAGCCGCAACAACGCGCGATGCTCGTGAACATCGAAAACGGCGAGCAGGCCTGGCTCTGCCGTAAATATTGATAGGGTCGGACTTTGTCACAGTCTGCTGTAGGTTCAACTGATCCGTGTTTGCTATCGAGACCTTGCCTTCTTCAGCCCCGGTACGGGCGTGCAAGGATAGAGTTTGACCCAATCTTCGCGGCCAGGGAGCGCCAGTTCAAAGTGGTCCTCGTAGTTTCCGAGGTCAAGCGACAGACCCTTTAATGTCTTCTTGCCGTCAACCGAACAATTGGCCTCATATGCTACCAGACCGGTCCCGGCTGGCCGGCCGGTCGAGAGCGTGCAGTCGAATCCCGGTCCAACAATACGCCCCTTAGAAATCTCGACTTTGGTGTCGAGGCCACCGCCGCAAGCGCCCTTCTCAGTGGCATAGATGGTTTGAATGTCCGCTTCCTGGGCGTGCGCCATGGTCGATGTGGCGGTGAATTGTACAGCTGCCAGTGCTGCGACGATCAGATGGGCCGTGCGAGCGATAGGCATGTTTTTCCTCCTCGGGTACGACCACAAGACAGGTCACCAATATGTTCAGATCGCTTGTCAGTTCTGGCCGGAACTTCTCTGGGTATAAAAGAGTATTTTATCGAGCAAGGCGCCACGGGAGCGGAAGTAAATCCCAACACCCGCTCCCGTCCTCAGGCCAATTCGGTCATCGTAGGTCGAATGTTCAATCGGAGAGAGCTCAATCCCAAGTGGCTCCAGATGAGATCCTATAGTCTGAACACTTGTATCCTTCGACCAGATCGGATCCGCGGCCAGATCACACAAAGCGGCTGGTAGGGGCTCGTCCAGATCGCTTGTGTAAAGCTCGATACCGGCGAGCGCATATTGCCTGGCATTGTCGAAAGTCAACTGAAGCGGTCCGTATTTCCAGATCAGCGGCTTGCGCGAGGTTGAAACATCATCCGGCTTTCCCAGACTGGACTCAACGTCCTGTCGGCTCATACCTATCGCCAGGGGCGACAGTGTGCCGGTTTGCAAAAACTCCAGCAGGCTTGGTCCGGAAGTCATGCCATATATGATACATCGCCTGCTTCTAGAATGGCCAAAAATCCACCCGCGAGCTGAATAGCTGCCGGGCTCTGCTTGTCTGGAATATCTTCAAATTGCTTGCGCAATTCCTTGTCACTGAGGCTTTGCTACGATCTTAAGCCAGTCCTCCCGCTTCATGTAGAAGCACTCGGCATGGAGCGTACCCGTCCTGTATTTGACGATCCCAACCATGGATTTGAAATACCTGGTTGAGGTTTCGGTGTCGGGATTGAGACCATAGTATCCGGTTCCACACACACCACGGAGGCAGGTGCCTCGGATGCACCAGCGGCCGTGCAAACTGTCCTCTCCCAGTGGCCCCCCACCGGTCTCGGCGCAGACCGGCAATCCGTTGGACGCAATCCTCATTTCGGTGGGTGTTCCTTGAGCAAACTTGTCGCAGAGCGGCTGGAACTCCACGACCTTGCCTCCGGTCAGGCGGGGGCACGGCAGGTCAACCGCCATCAGGTCCCATCCCCGTCCCCAAATACCCTTCGGATCGGTATGCGACTTTTTGAAGTGTTCCTGTAATGTCTTGCCGTAGCGCGGACCACCATTGCCGCAACCTCGGAGATCGTCTTTGGAAATCTGGTAGTCGAACAGGCGACCGTCTCCTCCGGTGTCGATGATGTCGTCCAGCGCAGGCGGCGCGCCCTTCTTGCGGGCGCGCTTGCCCTTGTTCCCTTCAGGGCCACCCACTCTGACACAGTTCGCCGGCTGTCCCGGAGCAAGTTGGAGGGGTGCACTCGCGGGTGTTCTCTTGTCGACGCAGAGCTGCAGGTGTGGCGGACCGGTCTGGCGGCGGCACTCGAAGCCCGGATCCCCACAATCCGGCCACTTGCCGCCGGCCTGCAGATTGCAGCAGCATCCGGCACCGACGCAGTCCGCAGTGTCCTTATCGTCTTTGTCGTCCTTCGCGCCTGCGGGGAGCTTGCAATTCGCCGGTTGAGTTGAGCGCAGAGGCGCGATCACTGTCGGACTTGCGGACTTGTTGGTGCAAATCTGCAGATATGGCGCGCTGGTCTGGAGTCGACATCTTGTCGCCGGATCGGCGCAATCGTCCCAATTGCCGCCCGCCTGGGCGTTGCAGCAACAGCCCTCGCCGAAGCAGTCGGCCGCGTCGGATTGGTCGAGCGATGATCCCGCAAGAAGGCACACCGTCAGAACCGCAGCGACACAGAACATGAAAAATGAGCGCATGATACCTGGTCCTGAACGCTTGCCGGCCAAGTGTTTTGCGCACACCAGGGCGGTTCTGGCCTCCAAGGCTCAAAGGCTAGTCAAGTTCCGCCATCGGAGGAACTGTTTTCTGGAAGCGCGTTACATGCGGGCCTGTCGCCCGCTCCGGGTCGGGGGCGGACATTGCGGTTCAGAAAGTCCGTTGAATCCCTCACAACGGGCTCTATTTGTTTGGGTCAACGGCTTCGACAGGCACCCTTTCACCCACAACCCTCGCTGTCGGATTCTGCACATGCCAGCACGAAGCTCACCGAAGCGCTTCAAGAACCGAAATATCTTTCTTGAGCGCTGCATTTATAAACATGTCTGCATCCAATCGGTCGATATTGGCGAAATTATACGTGCTCATCTGATAAAACCAATTGCCGGTATCGGCATCGGCAAAACGACCGTTGCAACGAAACCGCCCTACTTCGCCAGGCTGCAAAGAGAATAAATGTCGATCAGGGCGTTTGGGAGCGCCACACTCCAAGGCATCCCAAACAAATCCGATCCGGTATTGCCCTTCTGTGATTGCGAGTTCGGCGCACGCCCATTTGGAAGGCAATTGCACAGATGCGCGAAGCAAACGGCTGGCCGGCAAAAAATCCAGGCTCTCCTCACAGGAGACAAACTGAATAGCGAATGCTTTGCCGTCGTCGACCATCTCAATAGGCAATGACATGGGAGTATTGTTTCGGAGGGCAGCCTGCGCACCGCCTCGGCTCTTTTCGGTCCACTCAGTTCTAATTAATTGTAGATAAAGCAAAAAATCAAAACTCCTCAGGCTTGTCCATCATCAATGAGTAGCGCAAGGACCGGGTGTAGACAAACAAACATTGAATGACCGCTTTGGGTCAGAAGCGGTCACCGGGTCACGCAGGCCGAAACGTCCGCTAAGTGCCAGAAGCGGACATTCGCGCGCTCCTTGTCTTTGAGAGAGACACTGACGCGCCCGTCAAATCAGTCGCCCGCAAATGCCCACCTAGGAAATCAAGGCCGACACTTGTGTATTTCAAGTGCGAGACAGATCGAAGACCTCACAGGTGATAGCCGCCATCAATATTGATGATCGCACCACTGATGAATGAAGCCTGTGGTTCGCACAGGAAAGCGATCACGCCTGCGACATCATTCGGCAGGCCGATCCGCTTGAGAGCGGTGTTTGATGTAATGTAGTCCCGTGCCGGTGGCATGATCTCAAAGAGATGGGCATTGAAGTCATCGTCGAGTCCGCCGGGTGCGACAGCATTGACGGTAATACCACGTGCGCCGAAGAAACTTGCCCAATACAGTGTCAGGCTTTGCAGTGCTGCCTTGAGTGGACCGTAACTGACGAGCGGGCCAAACGCGATGCGGGCGGTCCCCGACCCCAGGTTCACGATCCGGCCATTGTCGGCGATATCCCCGGCCAGCCGCTTGGTCAGAAACAGCACGCTCTTGTAGTTGGTCTGGTAGACGTGATCGACGTCATCTTCGGTGATCTTGTCAAATGTCCCGAGGCGAAGGGTTCCGGCATTGTTGACCAGAATGTCGAAATCAGTCCGACCCCAATCCTTCAACGTGGCGCGGAATGCAGAGACGAAGCTGTCAAGCTGGGTGGTCCCGGTGAAATCGACCCGCAAGGCGTGAGCACGCTGGCCCTGGGCCTCGATCTCATCCACGGCGCTTCTCGCGTCGGCTTCTCGCTCACGGTAAGTGATCACCACATCCGCCCCTCTGGTGGCGAGGGCGAGAGCGGTTTCGCGTCCAATGTTGCGGCTGCCGCCGGTCACCAGGGCAACTTTTCCGTCCAGGGTCATTGTCATCGTTTGTATCCTTTCGTTTTGCCCGTGCACCCATTTCCAAGGGTCGAATTCAAAAGGAACCTATGCGTTGCACAAAACAGACGATAGATGGATCTTATGCAAGATCATGTTGCGAAATGCGCAACACCGGAACACAATCCCCACATGTCACCTTCCGGGCCTTTCGCCGAAACATATCTGTTCGAACGCGTGGTCGAGTTGGGCTCAATTCGAGCCGTAGCCCTTGAGATCGGCGTGGAACCTTCCAGCGTATCCCGGCGGCTGACCAGCCTCGAGACCAGGTTGGGAACAAAACTATTGGAACGAGCCCAGGGACAGTCACGACCGACTGATATCGGCGTTCGCTATTACGAAAAGATGCGTGTCCTGCGTGCACAGGTCGAAGCTGTTGAGGCGGATATCGCCGGAGACGCAGAGACACCCAAAGGTTTGTTAAAAGTGAATGCCGCGATTGACTTCGGTCAGCATTACGTCGCTGGCTGGCTGTTGCGATTTCGGCAGCAACATCCCGAAGTGGAGGTGGAACTCACCTTGTCGAGCCGTAACGTTGATCTGCTCGGCCAGGGCATTGACGTGGCGATCAGAGTGGGAAGGCAAGCTGATTCCGCCCTCATGTCAAAGAAGCTGGCCGATGTGCCGCGGGTTCTTGTCGCGTCTCCGGATTATCTGGCGCGAAGTGGCACACCATTGACCCCTGACGAACTGGTGGGCCATGAGCATGTGTTTTTCCTACCGGAACACAGACGACGGCCTCTCCGCCTGACCGACGGGGAGGGACGTGTTTATGAAGTCAGCAGGCGCGGCGGAGTTACATTCAACGCAGTTTTCTCAGTTGTCGAGGCGGTGAGAAGTGGCTTTGGCATCCATGCCGGTCCCCGTTGGGCTTTTCAGGATGCCCTTGATTCAGGTGACGTGATCGAGGTGCTGCCAGACTATAGCCAACCCATCATGCCGATGTGTGCCATCTGGGCACCGGCAGTTCTTGTTCCCGCGCGGGTCAGGCGGTTCGTCGACTTCATTTCCATGGAGGTGAAGTATATTGGCGGACTTGAGTGACCACGTGCGTGACACAAACCTTGCGTCAGGCGTGGGTCAGGTACGTCATTTCACTTGACCAGTAGCTAGGCCCGCTCAAAGTCCCAAAGCGGTCCCCTTGCATTTGTTATAGAGGTAAGGCAAGTCCAAGGCCCTCTGGTCCCGCCGATCGGATATGAAGGAGGTTCAAATGTTGCTCGACGTCCGCACCTATCGCTGTAAACCTGGAACCCTGGCCTCGCATCTCAACCTGTATGAAAAGCACGGGAAAGCACCCCAGTTCCGCTGCCTTGGAGAGCCGCTTTGCTACCTCAAGGGTGAAACCGGCAATCCGAACGAATACATGCACATCTGGGTCTATGAGAGCGCGGGCGACCGTGAAGCCAAGCGCGCCGTCCTTTGGGCCGACGAGGAATGGCTGGCCTACACGCGTATGAGCGCGGAACTGGGCGCGCTTGAAAGCCAGTCGAACAAGCTGATGACCCCGGTCAGCTTCTGTCCACTTGTCGCCAAACCATAGGGTTTGTTGCAGTCCGGTCCGACCGAATGAGCGTATTGGACTACAAGCGGTCATTTGGGTTGTCGCCGCGCGATGTCGGCTTGGTGCAGGACCGCTTTCGCCAACTCCATCACCTGATCCGACTTCCGGCCGGGAGCGGACTCTCTTCTCAAGAAGCGCTGGGTGCGCGTAGCGGCGCGAGCCTCCAACAAAGAGCAGAACTCGGCTTGTTCAGGTTGGGTTCAGGCTCGTGGCCACATTGTGTCTCACCGTGGGGACACTGCACGCGAAGAGTATCGCCAGATACCAAGAGGTTAGACGGTTTCGGCGAAGGCTTCTTAGCAGAGTCAGCCTGCCACAGAATTCCCTTGAACGTCTCCAAATTTCCGCAATTCGGTCAGCGCGCAGACAAAGTGGTTGAGTAAATCGGGTGCCTGAGCCGGTTAAAGCGTGACGCCCGGAGTTGCTCCCGGGTCTGGCTCACTAACCGCCCGGCAGGCCCCATATGGCCGCCCGGCTAAAACCTCACCAAGACGTAAGAAACCCGTGCGAACCCGTGCATGGCTGCGCCGGTTCGCCCGGACGCCAAAGGAGGCGAACATGAAGCATGCACTCGCATTGCCAATTCTCGGTCTGGCCCTGGGGCTCACCACCCCGGTCAATGCCGCGGCATTAAACGGCGTTGTTACAGACAGCGCTGCCCAAATCGTCGACCAGCAGACCAAATGCAAGGAAGGCGAGAAATGGGATGAGAAACTGAAGAAGTGCGTGAAGATCCAGTAACGCACGCATGTTTCTGATTCCATACGGTTTCTGATTGTCCCCCCGGATTAGAAACCAGGCGGGCGGTCCCTATGCGGGGCCGCCCGCTTTTTTGCAGGTGTCAAAGTGGAAAGGGATGAGCGTCAGTGGTCTGACGTCCCCATCAGGTCAGGAACGGACACCAATCGGCGCGGCGTCAGACGTCTGCTTTGTGCCAAAAGCAGAAGAAGCACCCCTCTCACATAATGTCGGCTTTGAGCCCAACTACGACATTCGAGCGGATTCAGCGAATGCAGACTCTAAGGAGCCGCCGGTTTGTGAACGGCCAACCTTAGAAAAAAAGCTGATTGTTAATTTCCAAGGCCCTCCGAAAGCAGGTCAAAAACCAGACGAATGCGCAAGCTTGTTCTAAGTTCTCGGTGGGCGACCAGCCAGGTTTCGACCTGTAACGGTTCAAACGCGGGAAAAGCGCTTTCAAGCTCGGGATATGTCTCAGCAACATCGTCCGGAAGAATACCGAGCCCGAAGCCTTGTCGCATGAGCTCCAGCGACACTGTCACGCTTGACGTATCAAAATTGAAATTCGCTGTTGTCAGATTGATCCCACGCGACGCCATAATCCCGAGCCGCTGCTCAGGATGATCGAATCCGACAAACTGCATCGCCTCCAAATCAGAGGTAGTCGTTGGGCGGCCAACTTCGTCGAGGTACGCCGTCGACGCGAATAGACGTCCCGTTGTGTCACGCAGGCGTTTCGCGAACAGGTTCTCGTCTTGAGGGCGGGCGTGACGGATTGCTATATCGGCTTCACGCCGCCGCAGATCGCTTAATTCGTTTGAAGCAATGATCTCGATATGAAGTTCTGGCGCTCTGGTCCTTAGCTGCTTGAGGATTGGCGGCAGGTAAAAAGTCGCCATTCCGTTGGTGGCAGCGATCACCACGTGTCCGGTAACGTCCTGGGATTGCCCCGTGGCCGCAACCGATATGCGGTTTGCCGCGTCACCCATAGTCCGAAAGTACTCAAGCAACTCTGTTCCTGCCTGTGTAAGTAGAAGCGCGCGCGATGTCCTTTCAAACAGCGTCACGCCAAGCGCCTCTTCAATACCTGCTACCTGTCGGCTGAGTGTTGGCTGTGTGAGCCCGAGCGCACGCGCCGCCGCCGACAGCGACCCTTCTTCGGCCGTGACAAGAAACGCACGCGCCTGATTCCAATCGAAAGCTGATTTTTGCCACTCCATCATTTGCGTATACCAGAACTAAAAAAATATGCAATTTTGCATTGGGAGAATTCGATTTAGAGAGAAGGCCAACGACATTTTTCAGACAGGCACGTTGGTTGCAATGAAGCTCAATAATCAAATGGCCGGATCGTCAGTTGATCCTTTGGACCAAAAAACGATCCCATTTACCAGTCACCAGATTGGCTCGTGGCAGGTCGCAATCAGCAGGCGGCCTCGGGCTCCGGAAGAATTAGCCAGCCGATATGATGCGGTCTGCGGAAGTTTGGGGCGGACGGCACGGCGTTTCCACCTTGAAACCGCATATCGGCAGCCACTGCTTGAATGTGACGCAGAGACAATTCTTGCACATGCGGGGCCGGAGGCACGGGTGCTTGATTGCGGAATCGGGTGCGGAAGCCTCTCGATTGCGCTGAACAGTATTCTGCCGGACCACGTCGCCTTCTACGGGATTGATATGTCTGCCGCGATGCTGGCCACAGCGGACGTCATGATGCGGCAGACCGGGCTGTTACCGCAGCTCAAACAGGCGGACATCCATTCAATCCCCTATGCAGATCAGTCCTTCGATTTCGTCATGGCCGCGCATGTCCTTGAACACCTGCCGGAGCCTCAACGGGCACTAAACGAGATGATCCGCGTCCTGAAGCCGGGCGGTATGTTGTTCGTCTGCATGACGCGGCGATCCGTCTTTGGCGCGCTCATTCAGTTGCGTTGGCGGACGTGGGCGATAACAGAACGGCAAGGCGTGGCGTGGCTGCAAGATTGCCAGCTTGCAGACATCGGGTTTCGACCCGTCAATCTGGGGTCTTATGCGGGCAAAGCCAGCATGGCCTTCTGGGCGCGTCGACCCACTAAAGAGCGCCGAAAGCTTCAGACTGAACGACCTACCGCGTACTGAGAGAACATCCTATGAAATTTCTGAGCAAATTCGAGTGGGCAATATTAGCCCTTGTCGTTCTCTATTCGTTTATTCCGGCCTTTGGTGGATTGTTGCGCGTGCTTGAATTGGCAGGCGGCCCGGCGATCGTACCAGAGAACCCGCGGGCTTTGGCCGTTCCAATTCCAATAACACTCCACATTTTGAGCAGTTTCCTATTCTGTATCGTCGGTGCGCTGCAGTTCTTGCCGAGCATCAAACGCCATAATCCGGCAGCCCATCGAACATTCGGCCGCATGATCGCGATTGCGGGCTGCATCTCGGCGGCAAGCGGCATGTGGATGACCCATTCTTACGTCTTTCCTGAAAACCTTCAGGGAAATCTGCTCTATTGGGTGCGGATCGTCCTTGGCTCGTTGATGATTGGCTTCATCGGATGGGCCGTGATCGCAATCAGGTCTCGAAACATCTTTCAGCATGGCGCCTCGATGCTTCGCGCCTATGCAATCGGCCAGGGCGCTTCGACGCAGGCAATCCTAGGTATTGGCTGGATTATCGTTTTCGGAGCAGAGCCGCTGGGACCGCTCCGTGACGGTCTGATGGTGTTAGCATGGGGACTCAATCTGTTACTTACCGAGGTTTTGATCTGGAGACTTTTGGCGCCGAAGAAGTTGCCAGCCACACGAATGGCCACAAGATGATACCAAATGCCAAGTAAAGCCTGCTCCGCCTCATGCTATTGGTCGAGGTTTCCAATAGCCGATTACAGTAAGCCGCCTGTCCCTGACTGGGCTTCACATTGCACACGACGTGTGACTCGGACCAGAGCGGTGCAACCCGGCACAGCGATGTAGAATCTCGTGGCCGCCCCGATGCCACCCCCAATATTCTTCAACAAACCAAGGAAAGAGACCCGAAATGAAGAACCACACTGATGACCCCCGTGCGCTCCTATCGATGCTCTGGGTCTTTATTGTATTGAACTTTTTCGCAAGGGACATTCACGAACTAGGTAGACCCGGTATGCTGGAGCAAGTGATGTCGGGCACGGTTGATGGAGTAAGAATAACCGAAGTGCTGATGCTGATAGGTGGAATAATGATTGAGATCCCCATCTTCATGACTGTACTCCCATTGCTTCTTCCTCAATTTATCAACCGATGGACCAACATTGGAGCATGTTTTTTTACAATGATCATAATTGTCGCGAACAACCTTAGACCCGACCTCGACAATGTATTTTTTATGAGTATCCAGTTGATTGCCTTAGTAGCCATTGCTCGCATTGCTTGGCGGTGGCGCAGCAATCAGACGCCTCAAGAGTCAACCTAGGGGTCCCGCCACTTCGGCAAGTTTTGTTATTCATATCCTTTGCAGCGGCATTTACTGCTTGCCGCACTGCAGCAGCTTGAGACCAATCACCGTAACCGTGGCGGAATCGCTACATCAAACTTCCATTATTGATCAGGTCGCGAAGCGCCCAAACCAGCCGCTGGGGCAGCAATCGCGAACGGCAGCAATGTCGATGTCTGCAAAGGGTCAGAAGCAGACATTCTGATGGGTCGCGTTCAATGTCCGCTTTGGGTCAGAAGCAGACGCAACTTGCTGTACTTGTTGGAGTCCGCTTCACGCCCAATAGCAGCCATTGAACTGCTGAACTTCCGCTTAACCCCCGAAGGCGGACATTGCGGCAGGTGACGGGAAACGTCCGCTAAGTGCCAGAAGCGGACAATGAACCACACTGTTAGCCTCAGTTTGAAGTAACTGCCCTCAGCGTATAGGCTCACGCATAGAACACGCATCTGTAGCGGTACTTGCGAGGGTTTATGTGCAGATTTGCGACTTGTTTTCTGGTTTGTATTTATCTGATTGCCGGGTGGGCAGAACCCACCTCAGCTGCCAAGCGCGTTGCATTGGTGATCGGCAATTCCGTTTATGAGCATGCCACACCATTGAAGAATCCCAAGAACGATGCCGAGGATGTCGCAGCGCGTCTTGCAACGCTCGGGTTCGATGTGGTCAAGGGCATCGACCTTACGCATCGTGGCTTTGCTCAGACCATCGCCGACTTCAAGAAAAAACTGGATTTTGCTGACGTGTCACTGTTTTTCTACGCAGGTCATGGCCTGCAGGTGAACGGGCGAAATTATTTGGCACCCGTGGATGCCAAGCTTGACGATTCTACAGCGCTCGCATTCGAGGCTGTACAACTCGGTACGATCCTTCAGCTAATGGAGCGGCGTCGGCGAACCAATCTGGTATTTCTTGACGCCTGTCGAGATAACCCGTTGGCACGAAATTTGGCGCGCGGAATGGGCACGCGCTCGAACGCTGTTGGCCGCGGGCTGGCCCGCGTCGAAACCGGTGTCGGTACCTTTATCGCGTTTGCAACGCAGCCGGGCAACGTGGCGCTTGACGGCGATGACCGCAACAACAGCCCGTTCACTCGCGGCCTCATGGACCATATCGCAACACCGGGATTGGATGTGGCGTTGATGATGCGCCGTGTGCGGCGACAAGTGATAAAGGAAACAGGTGGGCGCCAGGTACCTTGGCAGCACTCCTCCCTGACCGCTCCGTTCACGTTTGAATCCGATGCGGTAGCAGCAAAAGTGGCAGCAGCAGCGCCAGAAATAGTCAAAGAGCCGAAAAAAGCGCCGAGATTCAACCCGAAATCGATGGAGCTATCCTTCTGGGATTCCATTCGACATAGCAGCAACCCGGCGTTGTTCAGCGAATATCTACGACGCTATCCCGATGGAACGTTTGCGCTGATCGCCAACGCGAAACTGGAAGAGCTTGAGTTGAGCAAGCCCAAGGCGGTGGAGCAGAAGGCGGCGGCTTTACCGCAGGCCGCACCCGTGCAACCTGAAGGTGCGAGAGAGGCAGTGTCTCCTCTGCAAGGACGCGAACTCGCTCTTGCGCTTCAAACGGAACTGAAGCGTGTGAAGTGCTATTCGAACAGTGTTGACGGCGACTGGGGCCGGGGCTCACGTGCGGCACTGAAGAACTTCAGCCGCTATGCCAAGCTGAATCTCGCGACTGAAGAGCCTACGATGGATGCTCTCAATGCTGTGGGTGGCAGCAAGGACCGTGTTTGTCCGCTGACCTGTGGGGTCCAATACCGGGTCCAGGGCGACCAATGCGTGAAGAAGACCTGCCCCTCAGGCCAACGGCTCAATAGTCGTGGGCAATGCATCAAGTTGGTCGTAAAGAAGGTCGTCAAGCAGCCTGCGGCTAGATCAGCGCCCAAAAAGAAAAAATCTCTAAATTCAGATGACGAGTGCAGAAAAAAATGGAGTGGCTATTCTACTATGTCCGCTTATTGTCCCTAGTTTGAGACAGCAACAATTGGCTGATTATTCCTTTAGGCATGTTATCGAAAGCTGGAATGCGCAGGCTATTTGTTTGAGCCACTACAAGTGCGTTGATTCTCAGAGCGACCCCCTTTTGGCATAGCCTTGATCAGCGAGTTTGAATACGTCCGCTTTGGGTCAGAAGCGGACTTAAACCGTGTCCTAAGTTGAAGTCCGCTTCCGGCTCACAAGCAGACCTGTCGTGCGAAAATCATTCAACACTTCAATTTATGACAGACATGATCATAGCTGTCGGTTTGGCGAAATTAGCCCTAGCCGCAGAAAACAGATCCTGCAGTCATGAAACTGTTCAGCCAATAACATTTTTCCGAACATCGAAAGCTTCCACAGACATTTGGACCGAACTAGCTGCCATTTGATTTTTGGTGGTTGCCATGCGGTTGCCAACCCCGAGATCAAACAACACCAAAAGATCCAAACCGAACATATGTGATTGTTTTAATTTGAAAAAGTGGTGCCCAGGGGCGGAATCGAACCACCGACACGCGGATTTTCAGTCCGCTGCTCTACCAACTGAGCTACCTGGGCGCGCCTGCTTGCATCTTATTTCCGAGCCGGGCGGCAAACCCGTCCCTTCTCGCAAACTGGCAAAGGCGGCTTGGCTTATAAGCAATCGTTCAAGTCCTGTCGAGTCGCGTTGGCGGTGTGGCCGAGAGCCTTCAAAATCACACCCATATAGGCGGTCTAGGTGTCATCCGTATCTCCATCCGACAGGGATGCCGGATCACCTGGAATGGCATACTGGCCATCGAGCCAACGACCAAGATCAATATCGGCACAGCGCTTGGAACAAAATGGCCGATAGTCCTGGACGACCGGCTTGCTGCACATCGCACATTTTGGGACACGAGGCTGTCCGCGTTTTTCCGGGCCTCCGCCACCTGGCGCTTTGTCTACGGGTTTCATTCGTCGTCCACCTCCGCCGAATTCAGCCAATTGAACGCAACCGGGAACCCTTCCCCCTGCAGCATGTTCACGACTTCGGTCAGGGGCAATCCCACGACATTCGTGTAGGATCCGACAAGCTTCTTCACGAATGCACCGGCAATCCCCTGAATGGCATAAGCTCCGGCCTTGCCTCGCCACTCGCCGGATGCGAGATAGCTCTCCATTTCGTCATTGCTCAGCCGCTTCATACGCACTCGCGTTTCAACCACCTGATGGCGGATCTCGCCCCCCGGCAGAACAAGACAAAAGGCCGTATAGACCCTGTGGGAACGCCCCGAGATAAGTTGCAGCGCAGCGGCTGCCTCATCAAGCAGGTCCGTCTTGGCCAGAACGCGGCGCCCAACCGCCACGGTCGTATCGGCTGTGAGAATATATGCTCCGCGCAATTGCTCGTCCTTCAGCGCCAGACCGTAGGCCATTTCCGCCTTGTCGCGCGCCAGACGGCGCACGAGTGTTCGCGGAACTTCGCCCTTCTTCGGCGTTTCGTCGATCGACGCGGGGCGGAGAAAATCAGGTTCGATCCCGGCCTGTTGCAGCAGTGCGAGCCTGCGCGGCGAGGCGCTGGCAAGGATGAGTTTGGGACGGCCGGATGGAGCTCGACCGCGTTTGCGCGTGCGCGTTCCCGCGCCGCGTTTCGACGTCCCTCCGCGCGCGGAGAGCCTATTTGAAGCGGTAAGTAATGCGGCCCTTGGTGAGATCATAGGGTGTCATCTCTACCAAAACCTTGTCACCTGCGAGAACACGAATCCTGTTCTTGCGCATGCGTCCGGCGGTATGTGCGATGATTTCGTGCTCATTCTCAAGTTTCACCCGGAATGTGGCGTTTGGAAGCAACTCGGTTACCACGCCGGGGAACTCCAGCAATTCTTCTTTTGCCATAAATCTCCCTTCCCTCTGGCTCGTCGGCGCGACAATGGGCGCGTGCGGATGCAAAATCAAGGCCGTTGGCGTTTTTTGCCTTAACCAATGCTGAGCCGGGGTCAATTTAGACAACCGGTCCTCCGGCCAATTCGAAACGATCCTTGATGCGTTGCATCAGCTGATCCCGGCAAGAGCGATAAGCATCCATGATCTGTTCCCGGCTGCCGTTGGCCAGAGACGGGTCGAACGTCGGCCAATACTCAACATCCACAGCCATCGTCCGCGTCAACTCCAGCGCCTGGTGATGAGCCTCGGGAGACAGCGTCACAACCAGATCAAACAAAGTGTCATGCAACTCCGACAAGGTAATCGGCTCATGCGCGGAAATATCGATGCCGATCTCTTCCATTACCGATATCGCGAAAGGATCGTTCTCCCCCGAACGCACGCCTGCGGACTTTGCGTAAACCCGATAGTTGGTGAGGTGGCGCATGAGCGCAGACGCCATGGGAGACCGAATCGCATTCATGCCGCACGCAAACAAAACCGCGCTCGGCAGTTCACCGGATTTCGGCGCGTCCACGTCGCTAGCCTTTCCAGTGGAGCGCGCAAATCAGCGTGAATAACCGCCGCGCAGTGTCGAAATCCGTGTTGATCTTGCCTTCAAGACGCTTCATCAGAAGCTGGCTGCCCTCATTGTGCAGCCCGCGCCGCCCCATATCGAGCGCTTCAATTCGGCTCGGGGGGGCGGTCTTGATGGCATCGTAGTAGCTCTCGCACACCATGAAGTAGTCCTTCACGATCTTGCGGAACGGTGAAAGCGAGAGCATGAAAGTGGTAATGGGTGTGGCTTTGGCATCACCCACCGCGAACACAAGCCGGTTCTCAGCTATGGAGATATGCAGCGTGTAAGGGCCAACCTCATCACGTTCCTCAAGCGCAAACGAATTCTCCTCAAGCAGATCGAAGATTGCGACTTTACGCTCATGTTCGACATCCGGGGTTCTGCGTCCGACGGAATTCTCGTCGAGGATGATCTCAACAAGTCGCGCCGGGTCCTGGGGTTTCTCAGCGCCGCCGCTCATGGCGTCACTCCGCACCATTTGTCGTGCAAGCCATGCCTCAGCGCTCCCGGTTGAGGCGAATGGCAACCGAGCGACTGTGGGCGTCAAGCCCCTCCGCTTTCGCCAGGGTCATGGCGCAGGGTGCAAGTTTGGCGAGGGCATCCGGGGTCAGTTTGAGGATCGAAGACCGCTTCATGAAATCGATGACCCCAAGACCCGAAGAGAACCGCGCACTGCGTGCAGTTGGCAGAACGTGATTTGGTCCGGCCACATAGTCACCGATCACCTCAGGCGTATGGCGACCAAGGAAGATGGCTCCCGCGTTTCGGATTTTCCCCGCAAGATATTCCGGGTTCTCGGTTGCGATCTCCAGATGCTCCGGCGCAACCCGATCGACGAGTTCAGGTACCTCGTCAAGGTCACCGACGACAATTACCGCGCCGAATCGCTCCCAGCTCTGTGCTGCAATTTCACCGCGGGAGAGCATCTTGAGTTGCCGCTCCACCGCTTCGGTGACTGCCGTCCCGAACTCTGCATTATCGGTCACCAGGATCGATTGCGCCGAGACATCATGTTCTGCCTGGGCCAGGAGATCAGCCGCAATCCAGTCCGGGTCATTTTCCGCGTCCGCAACGACCAGCACCTCGGACGGTCCTGCAATCATGTCTATGCCGACGGTGCCGAACACCTGCCGCTTGGCGGCCGCTACAAAAGCGTTCCCCGGACCAACAATCACCGAAACTGGAGAAATCGTTTCCGTACCATAGGCCAGCGCCGCGATCGCCTGCGCGCCGCCTACCCGATAGATTTCCTGAACACCAGCGAGCCGTGCGGCGGTGAGAACGAGCGGGTTAATCTCACCCTCCGGCGTCGGCACGACCATTGCGATTCTCGGCACACCGGCGACACGTGCGGGCGCTGCGTTCATCAAAACCGAACTTGGATAACTCGCCGTACCACCCGGCACGTAAAGACCCGCCGCGGCTACCGCCGTCCATCGATACCCAAGCGTCGCGCCAGTGGAATCCTCGTAGAGATCATCTTTCGGCTTTTGCCGCTCGTGATGAGCGTAAATGCGATCATGTGCAAATTCGAGCGCGTCGCGGGTTTGTTCGTCAACACGCGCTATTGCGTCATCTATTTCCGCCTCGCCCACGCGAAGGGCCGCCTTGCGCAAATCCAGGCGATCAAAACGCTGTGTCAATTCGATCAGCGCCTCATCGCCGCGCGCGCGCACGTCATCGATGATTTCGCGGACTACAGCATCGACATCTTCGGAGATCTCGCGTTTGGCGGTCAGCAGGTCCGAGAAGCGTTTCTCGAAATCCCCTGCACCACTGTCCAGCCGCATGACCATGCCGGATTTTCCTTTGACGGTGTTTAAGTGTCGGCGGCGGCCTCGTCGCCGTCTTCATGCTCGGGCAAGTTCTTCGTTTTCCAGACGGGCCCCATATCCCTCATTTCGGCCTCGATGCACTCGACATGGAGGCGGATCGCGCCACCACCGGCAAAAACGAGCGTGATGTAGCCTTCGGGTTTGTCAGCTTCCTCGAACTGCACAGCCAGCAATTCGACGACGTCACTTTTCGCGCTTGTCTTGATGCCTTTGAACTGAGCACTCAGAACGCGATCAAACCGCAACGCGGTGCGACGGCGCTGGAAGTCTTTCTTTCGCCGAGCACCATCACCGGCTCCCAACCAGTCAAACCGGTTCACAATCGTCGCAAAACGATTCTCAGACGGGACATACGCAATGTCGTCGATCCGCAGCACTGCATCCTGAAGGTTTGCGGAGATGACCTCCAGATCCTCTTCATCAAGCGCCAACAGTTTCAGCTGCTGCATCGGTTCAATCATTTCTTGTTTTCCAGCACATCAACGGCAAGCCACCGCTTTGGTTGGCGCCTGTGATAACGGGGGAGAGGCGATCATGCAACGGGGCTAATGAAACAGTCTAGTTTTCAGGCGGACAAACGCTCGATTTGCGCACCGCAGCGACTGAGCTTTTCCTCGATCCGTTCAAACCCTCGATCAAGGTGATAGACACGATTGATCACGGTTTCGCCCTCTGCCGCCAGCCCGGCAATAACAAGTGACACCGAGGCACGCAGATCTGTCGCCATCACCTGTGCACCGCGTAAGCCCTTTACTCCGGAAACCAGGGCAACATCACCATCAAGCGCTATGTCTGCGCCGAGACGAGCAAGCTCCTGAACATGCATGAAGCGGTTCTCGAATATGGTTTCCCGTATGGTCGAGGTGCCCTCAGCCACTGACATCAACGCCATGAGCTGAGCCTGCAGGTCAGTCGGGAACCCGGGAAAGGGCTGCGTTTCCACCTTGACCGGTTTCAGTCCGGCGCCATTGCGCGATATGCGAATGCCACGGTTCGTTGTGGTAATTTCAACACCTGCCTTGCGCAAGACTTCAAGCGGTTCCTCAAGCAGGTCCGCACGAGCGTTGTCGAGCATCACATCCCCGCCTGTGACCGCCACCGCCATGGCATAGGTACCGGTCTCGATCCGGTCTGGAAGCACGGTGTGCGCGGCGGCCTTCAGTTCATCTGCACCCTGAATAGTGAGAGTGGACGTCCCGATACCATCGATCTTGGCACCCATCTTGACGAGACACTCCGCCACATCTCCGACTTCCGGCTCACGCGCTGCATTTTCGATGATCGTCTCACCCTTCGCCCGTGCGGCCGCCATAAGCGCATTATGCGTTGCGCCAACGGAGACTTTCGCAAATGAAATGCGTCCGCCGGAAAGGCCTTTGGGGGCGCTGGCGATAACATATCCATCCTCAAGATCAATCTGTGCACCGAGCGCCCGCAACGCCTCAAGATGCAAGTCGACCGGGCGTGTGCCGATGGCACAACCGCCGGGCAAGGATACTTTTGCTTTCCCCATACGAGCGACGAGAGGCCCCAGCACCCAGAAGCTCGCGCGCATACGCGACACCATCTCGTAGGGGGCAACGGTGTCTACAATATCGTGCGCGGTCAGACGAAAGGTTTGTCCCTGCCCCGGAGCGTCACCGGGGCGCTTGCCGGCAATGGTAAGATCAACCCCGTGGTTGCCGAGAATTCGGCCGAGTTGAATCACATCAGCCAATTGCGGCACGTTCTTCAGCGTCAGCGTATCCGCTGTGAGCAGACTTGCGATCATCAATGGAAGAGCTGCGTTTTTTGCACCGCTGATCGGGATCGTGCCTTCCAGCCGCGACCCACCAATGACTCGAATTCTATCCATTCGGCACTCTCACTTCTACTTCGCCCGGATTGGTACGGCCGGACGAAAATTCCCTCATTCTGGCAACCATACTAGACCGTGAGATAGACCTCCGCCACCGCCCGCGCAATCGACGGATGCAACTAGCGTTACCGGTCCTTCCCCGCATCTGGGGCATCTGCTTCTTTCTTCGGAGCCCCCGAAGTCCGGGCTTTGACCTTACGACGCTTCAGATTCGCGCGTAATTCCGCCGCGAGTCGAGCCTTGCGGCCCTTTTTCGGGTCGGGATTACTTTCGTTGTCCGCGTTCACCTGCTCGGATCGCTAGTGAATAGAGGTATGCTCTCGGCTCGATTGCCGCGCACCTTGATGGTCGCAGCGGGTCCAGACGCATAAATCGCGGACATTCCCAATTTCCGCCATTGGCTCAACGTGGTCATCTTAAGACCGAGAGCCGTGTAGTCCACGCCATAGAAACCGCTACGCAATGTCGTTACGGCATGGCGATAAGCGGGCTCAGACAGCAGATCCTGGGCCATCACGCCAACAAACTCGGTTTCATCCCACAAATAACGGAATGAATAGAGCCGGATCCCATTTTCAAGCGTTGCGACATGGCGAACGTCCCGCTTCAGGCGCGCATCCGACGGGACGGTGTCCAAGGTTGTACCTGGAGACGGCAAATCATCAGTCGGCGGCCGGTTGTCTACCGGAGGCGGTGGTGGTGGTGGTGGCGGCTCCACCCTGGGCAGCGCTGGCGGCGGCGGGAAGGTGAGGTCGAGGTCTCGTGAATCGAGCGCGTCGTTCAATTCCCGCCGTTGGTTGGGGTTAGGTTCATTACTGTCGAAAATGAACTGCTGACCGGCATCGAGATCGAGTGTTGGCCCCGTCCAGTCGCTCGGGCCGCCGATAACGCCCGCACTGGATACGGTGATAAATTGGCCCGCCCGGAGGGTCACAGTGGTGCCATCCGCGGTGGTGACGACCACGGAGCCCTCCACGACTACCAGAACCAGGCTTCCGTCACTGGCAATATAGCCCTCAACGATCGTTCCGCGCAGTCCGACAGTCGCGACCGGGGTCTTGATGGTATAGCCACCGGGCTTTGCCGAACCGGATACAAACCGGAATGTCCCCTGCAAGGCGTTGACGACCACGTCCCCGGACTTCGTCGCCGGGTTATACACAAAACGGTCAAGCGTCAGCCGCGACTTCGCGCCGATGGTCAGACTGGTTTCGTCGCGGAACAAAAGCTGGGCCGAACTGGCTGGGCCTGTCGCAATAATTTCATTCTGAAAAACTCCCGACCCCACATTGATGACCCGCGCTTTTCCGCCGGAGGAGCCACTGACATCATTCTTCACCACCGAGGCCACGCCAATACGCGCGGCATAAGCCTGCTCGGCAGCAACAAGAAGAGCCAGGGAGAACACCAGCACCGAAAGCGCACGCAACATCAGAATCTCCTCACGGTGCGGCCGCCGACGACATGATTGTCAAAATCTTCGGTCGGATCATTTGAGTTGTTATGTTCGTAGCGGTAGTCGAACCGGAGATCGAATTTCGATTTTCGAACATTCGGAAGGATGACATGCGCTGTCGGTACGATCAGCGTATCCTCGCGATCCTTTGTGCCGAAAGCCACATTCTGATTGTAGTCACGTTCAAAGACGCCGAACCCCGCACCAAGGAACGCGCGGCGGCGGGCGATCGGTTTGTAGTAAACGACGCGACCGCCATATTCGATATAGTCACCCGGGAACAAGGTGTTCTGGAAAACGCGTCCCGGTCCATTCCCGCCCGGCTTCGAATAGCGGAAGTGTGGCAGCACATACAGGCTGTCACCTGACTTGAATATGTTGGGTCGGACGAAATTGCCGTCGACCTCGACGATGAGACCGTCTGAGCCTCCAAAGACCGAATTCGTTTCCCGGTGTTTGACTGCAACCGTCACGTTCTGCGTGGCCCCCATAGCCACACGTTCAAGGGTGAATTTCACGAGGCCGTCGTAGTACACCCAGTCGTCGTCGAGCCAGGCACCTGCCGCGCCTGGTGCAATATGCAACCGCGTCTTTGCGCCTAAATCGATGACCGGTCCTGTAATCAGCGAAACATAGGCATCGTTCAGATCATCAATCTCGAATTGAAGATGACCCCCGGCCTGTCCTACGGTGCGCCAGCGATGGCCGGAGATGGTCCGTTCGTCGAACATCAGCAAGGTCGCCTCAAACGCGAAATCGTCGTCGTCAAACGGTGAACCGCCCGTCACCTGACGAGGGTTGGACTCGTAAACGAAACCGGTCGAAAGCGTGAAAGCCGTCACTTTGGGTTGCAGCTGGCGCTTTACGCGATTGTAGGCGCGTATCGCCTGGCGATTGCCGGGATCGCGCGCAAGAACGCGTTCGTATGCCGCGAGCGCCTTGCGCGTTTCACCGCGCTCCATGGCCAGTTCCGCGTAGCGCAAATTCAGAGAAGGATTTCCAGGTTCCGCCAGCAGCTGTCCGAATACGACATCCAGCTCATCAGCGAGTGCTGGGCGAGGCAGCAGCAACAAGGCGCACGTCAAAATGATTGCCGCAACGAGCATATAAATACGATCGCCGAGCATCACTTTCTGCCTGCCTTCGAAGTTCATCCAGCTTGCCATCAATTCCAGACTCGCGTGAGAACTCGCGTGAGAATCAGCCGGTCTCGCAAAAGGGTGTATACAGAGCGCGCCAGACTGCCTTGGGAATTGCGGCGTGCAAATGGCAAATGTGTCTGGATTGAAACGTTTTTTGCGGGAATGTGACCGAAGTACAACAATTTCGCCCGCAAGTAGACGGAATCTCGTCACCACAACCGGTTTCTGGCTGCTTGCACCCGTTGGACCGCTATGGCAGTGTCGCGGCGATTTTCAGACCGTGCGTTCGCTGGTTAATCGCCCACGTAGCTCAGGGGTAGAGCACTCCCTTGGTAAGGGAGAGGTCGAGTGTTCAATTCACTCCGTGGGCACCACTAATTCCACTCTATTCAAAAGAAAAACCTGATTTTACCGCCCGGTGGGGCAAGGCTGGCAGAGACTATCTGCGTTTACTTCTTCACCAGCGCGTCACGAATTTCTTCCAATAGCTGCACTTCACGCGGGGGCGGCGGGGCTTCTTCGGGAGATTCCTCCTGTTTGCGTTTGAGCTGATTGATGGACTTGACCACCATAAACAGAGCAAACGCCACAATCAGGAAACTGATCAGCGCATTGATGAACAGCCCGACATTCAAAGTGACTGCCCCGGCGTCCTGCGCCGCCTTCAGTGTCTGAAAGCTGTCACCCTTCAACGTTATGAAAACATTGGTGAAATCGACCCCACCCGTGATCAGGCCGACGACCGGCATAAGGATGTCGCCAACCAGCGATTTCACGATGGACGTAAACGCAGCACCAATGACAATGCCGACCGCCATGTCGACAACGTTGCCGCGCATGGCGAATTCCTTGAATTCCTTGAGCATGGACTGATCCTCCTGTTCTTGTCCTCAGTTCGCCTGTAACTTGCAGCACGCGTGTTGTCAAAGCGCGCGCGCAATCATGGGTTGTAATATGCGCAACGCATGTGAGCGTGCACGACTAAATCTGCAAAAAATCGACCGCATAAACCACGTGAGTTTCACGGGACTCGCCCCAACGCAATTCAGCCTGTAAGCTTTTGACCCAACCACAAATTTCCGCCGAGCGGCGAGCAGCCGCTGCAGGAACAACGGGTTTCAGAGCCCATGATTGACGGCTGGATCATCATAAGCGCGGCGCTCGCCTATCTGGGCTTCCTGTTCGGTGTTGCCTATTTCGGTGACAGGAAGGCCAGGCCGCAATCCTCGACCAAGGGCCGTCCCGCCATCTATGCGTTGTCGCTCGCGGTATATTGCACATCCTGGACCTTCTTCGGCAGCGTCGGGCTCTCTGCCACGACTGGATACAACTTTATTCCTGTCTATATCGGACCCATCATCATGTTTGCGGTGGGCTGGCCACTGGTGATCCGGATCATCCGATTGTCGAAAACCCAGAACATCACATCGATCGCTGACTTTATCGCCGCGCGATACGGCAAAAATCCGGCGCTTGCCGCAATTGTCACCGTGATCGTGGTGGTTGGCACGCTGCCCTACATCGCTCTGCAACTGAAAGCCGTTTCGGAATCTGTCACCACCATCATAGGTCCCGTCGGGGGTGGCCCCGATGCCACCCTGTCCGGCACACCATTGGGTGATATTGCTTTCATCGTGGCTGTCCTCATGGCGGCGTTTGCGATCCTGTTCGGAACCCGGCATATCGACGCAACCGAGCATCAGGAAGGCCTGATGCTGGCCATTGCGACCGAGTCGGTGGTCAAGCTGCTCGCGTTCCTGCTGGTGGGTTCCTACGTCACCTTCGGCATGTTTGGCGGTCTCGGGCCGCTGATTGAACGTGCCGCCGAGACACCGCAGATCTCTGAGCTGTTCACCCGCGGGTTCAATGGCGGCGCCTGGATCACCGTGACGTTCCTGTCGCTTGTCTGCATCATTCTGCTACCGCGCCAGTTCCATGTGACGGTGGTGGAGAACAACTCCGAAAACGAAGTACGCCGCGCGGCATGGCTGTTCCCGCTTTATCTGGTCGGCATCAATCTGTTTGTTGTGCCCATTGCAATTGCCGGCCTACTCACATTCCCGAACGGCGAAGTTTCGGCTGACATGTTCGTGCTGGCGCTACCACTTTCCGACGGCGCGCAGTTCGTGACGCTTGCAGCTTTCATCGGTGGGCTTTCAGCGGCAACCGCAATGGTGATCGTAGCAACTGTTGCGCTCTCGATCATGGTATCCAACGATCTGGTTGTGCCCCTGTTGTTGCGGCGACGCTTTCTCGATGTAACGGCGCGGGAAGATTTGAGCGCTTCGCTTCTCAACATTCGCCGATCGGCGATTTTTGCGATCCTTATTCTGGGCTACATTTGTTACCGGATGATCGGCGGATCGGGAGCGCTTGCGACGATCGGCCTGCTGTCATTTGCGGCAATTTCCCAGTTCGCTCCCGCCTTTTTCGGAGGCCTGGTCTGGCGCCGAGCCACAGCCAGAGGCGCCATCGCCGGCATCCTCGCAGGATTTGCGCTTTGGGCATACACACTGCTTCTGCCAGCCTTCGTGCAGTCCGGTCTTCTACCGAACGATATCCTGGTCAATGGCCCCTTCGGGCTCGGACTGCTCAGACCGCAGGTGTTGTTCAATTTCGCATTCGAACCCGTACCCCATGGCGTGTTCTGGAGTCTGCTGTTCAACGTCGTTGCCTATGTCACGGTCTCGCTCCTGAGAGCTCCCGAGCCCATTGAGCGCCTTCAGGCCAACGTGTTTATTCAAGACGAACTGGTCCGCCCGCAGACGCCTGGCTTCCGACTATGGCGCACGTCAATCACGGTAGAGGAATTGCAGAGTACAGCCGGCCGTTACGTTGGTGAGGAGCGTGCAAGACGGTCTTTTAAGGAGTACGCCTCCAACACGGGCGAGGAGCTGCACCCCAGTTCGGAAGCGGATATCCATCTGCTGCGCTACACCGAGCATCTGCTCGCGAGCGCCATCGGCACTGCATCGTCCCGCCTTGTTCTCTCGCTGCTGTTGCGCCGCCGCGCCGTGAATGTCAAATCGGCGCAAAGACTGCTCGATGATGCCTCCGAGGCCATCCAGTACAATCGCGATCTCCTGCAATCCGCGCTCGACCAGGTCCGGCAGGGCATTTCCGTTTATGACAAGGACATGCGGCTAATCTGCTGGAACCGGCAATTCCGTGAGGTTCTGAATCTACCCCAGGAATTCGGCCGGGTCGGGGTGCCGCTTGACGAAATCATGCGCCATTGCGCCGAGCGCGGTGACTTTGGCGATGGCAACACCGAAGATCTTGTCTCGGATCGCATCCACAAACTTGCCGTAACCCAGGAAACGTTCCAGGACCGGATGAACAATGCGGGCCAGGTGGTCGAAATACGCACCAACTCCATGCCGCAAGGCGGTATCGTGACGACCTATACCGACATTACCGACAGGGTGGAGGCCGCCGAAGCTCTGGCGCGGGTCAATGAAACGCTCGAACGTCGTGTGCGGGAGCGAACTGCCGAGCTGACCAAGGTCAATCGCGAACTCGCCAAGGCCAAAGCCAAGGCAGATGACGCTAATCTCGGCAAAACCCGGTTTCTGGCGGCGGCCAGCCACGACATTCTGCAGCCGCTCAATGCCGCACGGCTCTACACAACCAGCCTGGCGGAACGCAAGAAGCGGGGTGAAGAGGGCCGACTCATCCGGAACGTGGATGCTTCGCTTGAGGCTGTTGAGGAAATTCTGGGAACGCTGCTCGACATTTCACGCCTCGATGCCGGCGCCATGAAGCCGGAGATCAGCGTGTTCCCAGTGGCCGATCTGCTCATGCAGCTCAAGCTTGAATTCGAACCTATCGCCAAGGACAAGGGTCTGGAGTTCCGCGTCCATCCCTCAGGGCTCTCGGTCATGTCCGACAGGCGCCTGTTGCGTCGCGTCCTGCAAAACCTCATCTCCAACGCCATCAAATATACTGACCGCGGCCGCGTGGTGCTGGGCTGCAGGCGGCGCGCCGAAGGACGGCTCGAGGTGCAAATCTGTGATACCGGACCCGGCATTCCAAAACAAAAACAGAAATTGATCTTCAAGGAATTCCAGCGACTCACCACCAACAGGGTCGGCACCCATGGCCTGGGACTGGGGCTTTCCATTGTCGAGCGCATCGGGCGCATACTCGATCACGATGTGCGCCTGGCGTCCCGCAACAGACGCGGTTCTGTATTTTCCGTCGTCCTGCCTGTTGCAGAACCTCGTGCCCAGCGCCGCACGAGCCATTCCAGGGTCGTTGCCGGTCAGATTTCAGGATGCACGGTGTTATGTCTCGACAACGAACCCTCGATCCTGGAAGGCATGGAGACACTGCTGTCGGGTTGGGGGTGCAATGTGCTGAAAGCGGCGGGCTCGCGAGAAGCCGTGGCACAAGTGCGGGCGAGTTCCCGTCGTCCTGAAATTATCCTGGCTGATTACCATCTTGATGACGAAACCGGCCTCGATGCCGTTCGTGCCGTTAGAACCGAACTCGGCAACGAGGTGCCAGCGGTGGTGATAACGGCTGACCGGTCTCGCGAAGTACAGGAGCTGATCCGTTCTGAAGGGTTGCAATTGCTACGCAAACCGCTACGCCCCGCATCGCTCAGAGCGGTTATGGCGCAATCGAGAATTCGCCAGGCCGCGGCTGAATAGTATTGTTGCAGGGAGACGTACGTAGATTGTGGACCAGACTCACCTAGTCACCCGCAGATTGCCAATCCTGACCCTCAATCTTACCCACAGCGATCACTGCCTGGGTGCGGCTGTCCACCCCAAGCTTCTGCAAGATGGCGGAGACATGCGCCTTTATTGTCGCTTCCGACACATTCAGCTTATAGGCAATCTGTTTGTTGAGCAGCCCTTCACTGAGCATCATCAATACGCGAACCTGCTGGGGTGTCAGGGTTGCAAGCCGTGCCACCAGATCTGCCGTTTCCCCATCGCCCTCGGCACCCAGGTCAAGATCGGGTGGTGTCCATACGTCGCCTTCCAGCACTGTACGCACCGCGTCGCGGATGGTTTCCACAGGCAGCGACTTGGGAATGAAACCTGATGCGCCGAATTCGATACAACGGCGAATGGCGAAAGGGTCCTCATTTGCAGAAACGACAACCACAGGTATCTCGGGATACTGCGCGCGCAGATACATCAATCCGGAAAAGCCCTTGACCCCGGGCATAGCAAGGTCAAGCAACACCAGATCGGTTTCAGAGTTCTGCTCAAGCGCTCCGGAAATTCCGTCCAGCGAACCGGCTTCCGAGATATTCAGATCTCGAAAGCTGTCGCTCAACGCCTGGCGCAGAGCATCCCTGAACAGCGGATGATCGTCAACAATGATGATGCTATAGGCGGCCATCGATAAGTGCTTCCTGGCAGCTGCGGAACGCCGTTTGCCCTGGCACTCCTCGTCGCCGCTGTAAATTTACAACGTGAATTGCCAGTGTAGATCGAAAAATCCAGTAATTTCAATGAGACCGTGCACCTGCCTGCATGCATATCAACCCCTGGCGTTGAGCGTGCGAGCATTTTCAATGCTTTGCTTGGGAACCCAAGACTGATAACCCTCATCCGTCTTGCGTTGCGGACACGGTATGGCGACAGGAGAAATCACCCATGATCGATGAAGACCAGCGTTCTCGATACTGGTTCTTTACCCTTGCCCTGGCATTCGGTGTTGTTGCCGTCACTGCGTTTTGCGCCTTCGTCTTGCCGCTGTTCGCAGTTGAACTGAACATCGATTCCCTACTCGGTTTTCCACTTGGCTTCTATCTCTCGGCACAGGGCGTGATGATTATTCTAATCATTGGCGTGTTCTGGGCCGGAAGCCGGCAAACCGAAACGGATCAGAAATTTGGCGCAACCGACGATATCTAATCAGACAATCCGAATTCACTCCTATGTCACTGCAAAGCCAATACCGCCCGCTTAACCCGAGACTGGGAACGCATTACGCAATCTTCGTCAGTGCGTTTACAGCGTTGCTGCTGGTTCTGGCGTTGTTGGAACAACTCGGCGCACCGAAGCTGTGGCTCAGCCATGCGATGATCCTGATCCCTCTTATAATTTATCTCAGCATCGTTGCTCTCACGCGTACGCTCGACCTGCACGAGTTCTTCTCCGTCAGCCGCCGCATGCCACCCGTATTCGGCGGGCTCGCCCTTTCGGTAACAGCAATAGGCGGTGTCGGGCTCTTCGCCCTGACCGGCAGCCTCTATCTCATCGGCTTCGACGCATTGGCGCTTTCAATTGGGCTGATCTCCGGTTTTGCGTTGAGCGCGGTTTTATTTGTCCCCTTCTTGCGAAAAACAGGGGCTTATACACTGCCCGGGTTCTTTCGCCTGCGCTTTGACAGTGCGCTGTTGGGCGCCGTGGCAGCGCTGCTCGTCCTGCCACCCGTCACCATTCTGCTTGCTGCAGAATTGCGCATCGGCGCCTTTGTCACATCCCTGTTTGCGTCTGTCTCGTTCGAGATAGCCGTTTTTTGCGGCGCGGGGCTGATTATTGCCACGCTGGTCATCGGTGGCCTGCGTTCGCTCACCTGGACGCAAAGTGTCCAGTATGCGGTGGTCATGGGTGGCCTTTTGGTCCCATTGATCGTGGTGGCCATTCAGCAGACAAATCTGCCTCTGCCGCAGTTGACCTATGGCTGGCTGCTTGAGCGCTTGTCTATCAACGAGGTTGCACTGGGTGCAAAGGCAAGTGTGCCTGCCCCTCTACTTGGGGGTCTTCCAGGAGAGTTGCCCGAACCGGCAACCAAACCGTTCCTGCAGGCCTTCGGTGCGCTCTCGCGAACCGAGTTTGCATTTCTGGCCTTTTGCGTCCTGGCGGGAATAGCCGCCATGCCAAGTCTGTTGCTGCGCTCCGGCAGTGCCATAAATACACAGCAATCGCGCAGGCTGATGGGCTGGGGCACCTTGTTTCTTGGCTTCTTCCTTATCACCGCGCCCGCCTATGCGGTATTCGCCAAATATCTTGTACTGGAGCAGATTGTCGGCTCAACACCATCGGAACTGCCGGGCTGGATCAGCGGCCTGCGCAATGCCGGCCTCGCCAACTTTACCGACCGTAACGGCGACGGCGTCATCAGCGCTTCGGAATTGCTCATTTCCCGTGACGGCGTGGCGCTATCATTGCCAATTATGGCGGGACTACCGTTCATTCTGGTGGTGTTTGCAGCCGCCGCAGGCATAGCGGCAACGTTGGCGGCCGGTGCGGCTCATGCCTTCGCTGCGGGGAGCGCCATCAGCGACGATCTCTATTACGGTGCGATTCACCGACGCGCCACGCACGGCAAACGCCTCATTGTCGCTCGTCTCGCCATGGCCCTGTTGGCGATCGCGGCCGCCTGGTACGTTTCCGCGAACGATTTTGACGTGCTGCGAGCGGCCATCGCGGCATTCTCTCTTGCCGGCGCCGCATTTCTTCCCGCCCTGGTGCTTTCCGTCTGGTGGAAACGGACGACCAAATGGGGTGCTCTCGCTGCAATGCTTTCAGGATCCGCCGTTGCCGGCGCGCACATGGCACTCCAGCTTACCGGGACCGGCACACTTTTCCCGGATCTGAGTGGTGAGCTTGCGGCAATCCTCGGGGTTCCGACAGGCCTTGTTGTGGGCGTGGCAGTAAGTCTGGTTACGCCGCAACCTGCCCAAAAAATGAATGCACTCGTGGACGATATGCGGGACCCGAGTGGCGAAGCGTTATTCGACAAGGCCATACGGCTCGCACCGTTCCGAAAACGGCCCAAACTCCCCGAACAGCCACAAATTGCTCAGATTCCGCAAGAGGAGACCGAGGACTCAAGTGATGTCTCGGCTTAGTCTTTATCCGGAAATTACACCCTACAATACAGGCCGGCTGAAGGTATCCGATATCCACGAAATTTATTTCGAAGAGTGCGGCAACCCGGATGGTGTTCCAGCCCTCATGGTCCATGGCGGTCCGGGAGGCGGGTCAAACCCAACCATGCGGCGCTACCATGATCCTGACCACTACCGAATTATCCTGTTTGATCAGCGAGGCTGCGGTCGGTCAACTCCGCACGCCGAACTTGAGGAAAACACCACATGGGATCTCGTCGCCGATATGGAGCGCCTGCGCGAGCATCTGGGGATAGAACGCTGGCAACTGCTTGGTGGTTCATGGGGGTCGACGCTATCCCTTGCCTATGCGGAAACTCACCCTCGACATGTAAGCGAGCTTATTCTGCGGGGCGTTTTCACGCTGCGGCGGCACGAGATTGAGTGGTTTTATCAGGAAGGATGCAGTTGGATTTTTCCGGACGCGTTCGAAGCCTATCTGGCCCCAATTCCCGTACATGAGCGTGGCGACATGATCGCCGCGTACCACAAGCGGCTAACTGGTGACGACCCCGAAGCCCAACGCGAAGCAGCACGCGCGTGGAGCGTCTGGGAAGGCACGACCATATCCCTCTTGCCCGACGAGAACCGCGTCAGACATTTTGCCAGGGATGACTATGCCCTCGCTTTTGCAAGGATCGAGTGTCACTACTTTGTCAATGGCGGCTTTCTCGAGAGCGACGACCAACTCATTGCAAATGCTCATCTGCTGAGAGACATTCGCGGCGTCATTGTCCATGGCCGCTATGACATTGTGACGCCCATAAAAAGCGCGTGGGAGTTGTCCAAAGCGTGGCTTGGGTCGGAACTGAAAATCGTGCCCGACTCCGGACACGCCATGACGGAGCCGGGAATTATCCACGAACTGGTTTTGGCTACCCGCGCATTTGGGCCTGAGTCGGCCTGACGAACTTCACCTCATCTCGCCCCTGCGCTCGTTCAGTCGCTCAGGCCTGAGCCCAGAAACGTCAGATTGACCCTGCGTTGATGGGGCGCATCGCGATGTTCGACCAGATAGATGCCCTGCCAGATTCCAAGCGTCATGCGCCCGTGTTCGACGGGAATCGAAAGGTTTGTTGATGTCATCATCGACTTGATGTGGGACGGCATATCGTCCGGGCCTTCACTGGAATGCCGGTAAGCATGGCCGCGCGGGGCCATCCGTTCAAGTGCGTCTGAGAGATCACTGAGCACATCCGGGTCGGCATTCTCCTGAATGGTCAACGAAGCCGACGTATGGGCGATAAAGACGTTCAACAACCCGTCTGAGGCTCCATGCTCGTCCAGCCAGCGACCAATCTCACGCGTTATGTCCGAAAACCCAGCCCCGCGCGTCTCAAACGTCAGCGAACCGCCTGCGTGATGTGAGACCGACTTCATCATTTTGCGTTCTCCATCCTTCCCTCGGCTTCCCTCCAAATCCGTTCGTTCACTTGAAGGCGTTCACCAAAAGCGAACGCAAAATACAGGCCCGCCATCCATCCGGCAGTGTTCAGCAATCATACAGTGCTTAACACAATCTTTACCCAAGACTGGAACGGTGGACGCAGACACATCTGTCCAGTAACCGCGTCCCGGAATTTCTTGTGTTCACTCCATTCTATCTCCCGGAGTGACAACGCCACCACCACCGTTTGGCGGCTGATGGTGGATAGGCCCACGAGGCTTCGCACCCGTTGGAGTTGGGATGACAACTGAGGCAGATCTAACCTCCGACACGTCGGGCCAAGGCCATCCCGCGTTCGGACCAGGAGGGGGAAGCTCCATCGAGCCTCCAGCAACTCAGATCAAGATGCCGCATTCTGGACAAAGCCCCCGACCGCGAATGCGGACACGCTCGCAATCAAAGACGCTCGATAGCGTTGAGCATCTCTTGCAGAACCTCATGGCACGGCTCGATGAGAACGACCGCCGATATGGTGAGGCGCTCGGCGGCCTGAATCAACGACTCAACGATCTCTCAGATCGCGCGCAGACAGCACACAGCGATCAGATGGGAGATGCCGGAGCCACTTTGGAGCGTGTGCAGCAACAAGCAAGCTCACTCGCCGAACAGGTCAGTGCGGCAGATACCGCCCATAGAGCCATGCACAGCGAGCCTTCTGAACCTGACCAACAGACCGGCTATATTTCAGGGTCGAACGATGAACTTACTCGCCCCGATTTTGGCGACAACCGGCTGAATCAAGATTTCGCCAACGTTACGAAAAAACTAGAGCAGTCCTTTTCCAACCAAGAACCGGCCAAGGATTTTGGCGCGCTCTCGCGGCACATGGATACTCTTGCACAACGCTTCGATGCAGCACTTGAGGCAAGAAACGATCTCGGCGCGTTGGAAAAAATTGAATCCCAACTGAATGCGATGACAGCAAATTTTGCTGAAGCGCAGCGCAACTATGCCAAGGTTGACGCGATCGAGGGCCACCTGATCAATCTTATGCGTTGGGCTGAGTCCTCCGACAAATCGAGCCGGAACAACAATGACGACGGTCGTTTGGAGGCGATCGAACACGCCTTAACTGACCTGAGCAACAATGCTCGCGAGATGGATTCGCGAACAGTCAGCACATTGGAAGCGATGAATCAGGCGCTTCACTCGCTTGCGGCTCATGCCGACACATCGAGCGCATCGGATATGGAAATCGATCTTGCCAGGCCGCAATCCGAGCCACATCCTACCCGCGCACCCCTCACGCAGCACCTCCAGGACGACTATGCTGAAGCCTGGACCGAGGAATCACACAAGCAGGACAGCCCGCCAGCACCGTTGTCAGATGCAACTGCACAACAGGCAGACAATCTCGGGGCAACGATCCCCGACTATCAACCCCCTTCAAACAAGTCCAAGGCTACTCCCGCATTTGGAGCCGCCGCAACCAAAACCGTGCCGGCGCCCGATGCGCAACAACATAGCGACGCAACATATGAAGCCGACAGCGACTTCATCGCCTCTGCGCGACGCGCTGCGGCCGCGGCCGCACTTCAACCACCCGCGGCAACGCCCAAATCGCCAGCGCGAAAAAAATGGAATCTCGCCAGCGCCGCCGCCGAGCGATTTTCATCCGGATCCTCACGAGACGAAAAACGAACTCGTCCGGTTCTCGTAGCGGCGGCGATTGCCTTGCTCGTGGTAAGTGCCGGGCTGCTCTATTCACGGCTTCGTTCAGCACCCGACACACTACCGAATCTGGGGGCCTCAGAGCATATAGAAACGCAACCCTCAGCACCTGTCCCCGAGACATCGGGCAATAAGACGCCCGCGACAAAGAAATCAGAGTCGGCACCCCCCGCACCGGGTATCAAAAATTCAGCTTCGCCATCGCCCGGGCAAAGCAAACCAGCCGACCCCAAACAACATTCAGGCCGCGTGCCTGAGGCTCCAACCACCCGGTCTCAGACGTCCGGTAGCGTGCCAAAACCTTCTCTTTCGCCGCAGATACCTGGGATTGTGCCACAAGGGCGAGCAACTGCTGCCGGCAGGCAGAATCAAGCATCCCCTCCCGTATCGCGAGCGGCACTGAAGTCCGCCCAACCAATCTCAACTGCCACACTGCTCGCCTCCTTGCCGTCGGAAGTCCGAGAGCCTCAAATGCCAGGCGTCACCATGGCCATCAAAGAGCCAGCATCGCGCGCATCGGCAACGCGTACAGGAAACGCCGCAGGTGCGGCAGCCCCCGCACTGGTTCCTTCAACCGGAACATTTCCACAGCAAAATTCGCTACCTCAACCTAAACGCGCACCTGCTCCCAAAATGGTGCCCGGCAGCAGGTCGGCGAATCCCAGCTCAGTCGACAGTGCACCGGCCAACGAAATTTCAAACGGTTTGCGCGGTCCGCGGTCCGCCATGCCGCCAGCACGTATTGGCCCGCAATCGCTGCGTGTTGCGGCTGCGCGGGGCAACCCTGCCGCCCAGGTTGAAATAGCATCACGCTTCGCGAAGGGCGTAGGTGTCTCCAAAGATCTGAAACAGGCGGTTGAATGGTATGGCCGCGCCGCGGCACAAGGTCATGCGCAGGCTCAGTATCGACTCGCCGCCCTCTATGAGCGCGGACAAGGCGTAATAAAAGACACTGGCGTGGCGCGGACCTGGTACCGCCGCGCCGCAGAGCTCGGCAACATCCGTGCCATGCACAATCTTGCAGTTCTCTACACACGGCGCGGATCCGGGGGACCTGACTATACGTCGGCAAAAAACTGGTTCTACCAGGCTGCCCGCCATGGCCTTGCCGACAGCCAGTTCAATCTTGGCATTCTCTACGAGAGCGGGCTTGGTGCGCGCAAGAATATCGCGGAAGCTTACAAATGGTTCTCCCTCGCTGCACAACAAGGCGATAGCGAAGCCCGCAAACGACGCGAAGCAGTCCGGCCACAACTCCCTGCGAAGTCACTCAATGCCGCCGAAAAGGCCATCCGCTCCTGGAAAAACGCACCAACCAAGGAGGAGGCAAACCGGACTGGTCCGCCGCGTGGAGGTTGGCAGAATGCCCAGGCGACGAAGGCAACCATCACCGCTAACCCGGCGCTCATCTCACGCGCCCAGAATCTCTTGAATAAACTTGGATATGACGCTGGCGTAGCAGACGGGCGGCTGGGACCTCAGACTCTATCCGCTATCCGAAAGTTCGAAACACGCTCAGGGTCAGCGGTAACGGGGGTCGTATCACCCACCCTTCTGCGGCGATTGGAAGCACTGGCGAGCTAGCCGATTCCTCCATTGAGCCTGTCGGTGCGGCGTTTCGCCCAGTGAGACACTTAGTTTCGAAAAATTAGACGTTCAACCCATTGACTTATGCCCGCCTGAGGCGTTTAACGGGCTTGAGCTGGGCAGGATTCCGGCTACCCGGGACGGCACATTCAGGTATCCCGCATTCTGCCTGACTAGGACTTCCGTGCTCTGGGCTTTATGCCCTCAATCACAAGCGTAGATCGATGTTTGAGATCTATTTGCCCATCGCCGAACTGTCGGTGAACCTCCTCGTCATTCTCGGCATGGGGGGCGCTGTTGGATTCCTGTCGGGCATGTTTGGTGTGGGTGGCGGTTTTCTCATGACACCCTTGCTGATTTTTCTGGGTATTCCCCCTGCGGTCGCAGTTGCCACTGAGGCCAACCAAATCGTCGCCTCATCGGTTTCCGGTGCTCTTGCGCAGTGGCGGCGCGGCAATGTCGACATCAAGATGGGATCGGTGCTGTTGGTTGGCGGCATTGTTGGCGCCGTGTTCGGCGTGCAGCTGGTCAAGCTGTTGCGCGAGATCGGCCAAGTCGATCTCATCATATCCCTGAGCTACGTGACGTTTCTCGGCATCATCGGCGCCTTGATGCTGATCGAGAGTGTCCGCGCCATCCGCCGAGTGAAGGCGGGCGGGCCCGTATCCATGCGTCGCCCCGGGCAGCATAATTGGATTCATGGCCTGCCGTTCAAGATGCGCTTCAAGCACTCAAAACTCTATATCAGTGCAATTCCACCGCTGATGATTGGCACATTCGTCGGCGTGCTGGCCGCGATCATGGGTGTTGGTGGCGGGTTTATCATGGTTCCTGCCATGATCTATTTGCTTCGCATGCCAACGAATGTCGTTGTCGGCACCTCTCTGTTCCAGATCATCTTCGTTACCGCGGCAGTAACCATCCTTCATTCCGCGACCAACCAGACGGTTGATGTTCTGCTCGCACTGATACTTATGATTGGTGGTGTAATCGGCGCACAGTTCGGGGCTCGAGCTGGTCAGCACCTTAAAGGCGAACAGCTGCGTGCCCTGCTGGCTCTGATGGTTCTGGGCGTAAGTTTGCGACTGCTGTTTGACCTGGTGATCCAACCGGAAGAACTCTTCTCTGTTGGACCAGCACTGGGAGGCCATTGATGTCCTGGCGGAATATACTCGCGGCCATTTTTGTCTTGTGGCCTATGGCATGCGCGTTCGCGGCCGTTGAAGGCACAGAGCAGATTGAGTCCGACATCTCTTCACGAAACATAGCAATCGAGTCCAATTTCACTGGCCAGCGCATCGTTATCTTCGGCACCATTGAAAACAGTCAGCATTCCGAATTCGAAAAGGCGCTCTACGACGTGGTCGTCGCCATACGCGGACCGAAGGGAACGATCGTCATTCGCCAAAAATCCCGTGTTGCGGGAATCTGGGTCAATACCGAGGCGCATACATTTGCGAATGTGCCGGGCTACTATGCCGTACTTGCCACGCGCCCCTTAGGCGAAATCGCAAAACTGACTGTTCTCAATGCATACGGGCTAGGATTTGGCAGCCTCAATCTCAGGGCGCTTGGCCCCAATGCCGCGGCTTCTGCTGCCAACGGAAGTCTGAACGTGTTCCGATCAGCCGTCGTGAGGATCAGACAAAAAGAAGGACTATTTTCATACAAGTCCGATGGGGTCGTGTTTGTCGGCCGCAACCTCTTCCGCGCAACGATCGACATGCCGGCCAATGTTCCCGTCGGTCAGTATGCAACCGACGTCTATCTGCTGCGCAATGGCGAGATACTCAGCCATAATCGCAGTCAGCTCAAGATCCAGAAACAGGGTTTTGAACGGTTCGTTTTTTCCGCAGCCTTCGACCATCCACTGATCTATGGCATTGTTGCCGTGATTATCGCCATATCCGCAGGGCTTATGGCTTCAGCACTCACCCGCCGCGATTGAGCGTAACAAATCAATCGCGTAGCAATTGCCTTTTTGAGAGCGGATAGACTTCCTCCCGCCCCAGCATCCAGACATGGAAATCGCCGTCTTCGAAGAGCGTCGTGAACGCCTTATGCAAGACATTGAGCCCACCTGTATAAGATCCGAATGCCGGAACAATCAACCGATCGCCGTTCGAGACGAAACATTTGCGCCGCACATTGGTTCCGCGGCGTGTGAGCTTCGCAACGGGATGCAAATGCCCTGCAATCTCGAATGATTTCTCACCCGCAGTTGGTTCGTGCCGAAACTTGACGCCCTCAACGGACAATGCTGGACAGACAATGCCGCCAAGCCAATCGGGCAAGACCGGATCATGGTTACCGGATATCCAGTACCACTCCCGTCCCTGGCGAAGAATCTCCAGCCTGTCTCGATCAAGTTGAGGCAGACGGTCTGCTGCCGCCTGGTCGTGAAAACTATCGCCGAGCGCTATGACCCGATCAGGATCAAAACGGTCGACGGCGCTTGCCAATCGCACAAGCGTTGATCGGGAGTCATAGGGAGGAAGCAAACTGCCCTTGCGTGCCGCTGCTGAACCTCTCTCCAGATGGAGATCAGCGACTATCAGCGTCCTTTGATCAGCCCAATAGAGCGCACCGGACGGATCAGTCGAAAAATGCTTTCCACAGACAAGAATGTCTGCCCCTCGCTCGCCATGCAGAGGAAGAGTGGTGTCAAACCCCAATTTTGCCTGACTGGCCATGCCGCATCGCCTCCTCAATCAGCTGATCCGCCGCCTCGCGCATCAATTCCTCGCGTGCCTCGCCATGCACCGGTTCACGCCCGATTTCGAGCATGACCGGCACCGCCAACGGCGAGACCTGATCGAGTACACTATGCCTGATTCGGTCCCGGATGCGGTTGAGGAATGTTCCAAGCCGCGCGATGTCAAGCAGACCGGTAGCCGCATCGACCCATGCCGCCTTCAGCAGAACATGGTCGGGTTCATGCTCTCGAAGCACGTCATAAATAAGGTCTGAGGACACGGTGACCTGCCTGCCCGACTTTTCTTTACCCGGGTGACGCCGTTCAATCAGCCCGGCTATTACAGCGCAGACGCGGAATGTGCGCTTCATCAGCGCCGACTCCGCAAGCCACGCGTCGAGATCGTCGCCAAGCATATCCTCATCAAATAATTCGCCAAGCGGGAGTTTGTTGGAGCGGATCATGGCGCCCATGTCCTCAAGGCCCCAGACGGCAAGAGCGTACTCACTCGCTACAAATCCCAGAGGACGCGCACCTGCGCGTTCCAGCCGGCGTGTAAGAAGCATACCGAGTGTCTGGTGTGCGAGCCTTCCCTCGAAGGGGTAGCAGACGAGATAGTGCTTGCGCGCGCGCGGGAAAGTTTCAACCAGCATCTCGTCCGGCTGCGGGATAACGGATTTCCGGCTCTGAACCTCGAGCCATTCGGCCACCTGTCCTGGCAACCTTGGCCAGAATGATCGATCCGCCAGCATGGCGCGGACGCGTGCTGCCAGATAGGTCGAGAGAGGAAACTTGCCGCCGAGATAGGACGGAATTTTCGCATCTATTTCACCCGAGCGGCTGGCGATCACCTCCATTTCACGCAAGGCCTCGAACCGCAGCACTTCGCCGCCGAAGACAAAAGTGTCCCCCGGCACGAGTTGCTCGATAAAAACTTCCTCGATTTCGCCGAGAATTCGCCCACCCCGGGCCGGCCCTGCCCCATTTTTGCGGCGACGCCCAAGCCGCACCTTGAGCATGGGCGCTTCGACAATCGTGCCAACGTTCAGGCGGTATTGTTGCGCAACACGCGGATGAGAGACCCGGTAGAGGCCCTCTCTTGTACGCCGCAACCGCGCATATCGCTCATAGGTCTTCAGCGCGTATCCACCCGTCGCAACAAAACTGATAACCTGATCGAAGGTCTCACGCGACAGATCCGCATAGGGCGCCGCGCTCTTCACTTCATCGAACAGCGCATTAGGTATGAAGGGTGCTGAACATGCCATTCCCAGAATATGCTGAGCCAGAACATCGAGGCCTCCTATGCGTGCAACCGGCGTATCCTGCGCACCTTCCGACGCCGCATCGAGAGCCGCGCGGCACTCCAGCACTTCAAACCGGTTGGCGGGAACAAGCAGCGCGTTGCTCGGTTCATCGAGCCGGTGGTTGGCCCGCCCGATCCGCTGGGCCAGCCGGCTTGCACCCTTTGGTGCGCCGACATTGATCACAAGATCAACATCACCCCAGTCGATGCCGAGATCGAGCGTCGAGGTACACACGACTGCGCGCAGTTTTCCCTGCACCATGGCGGCCTCAATCTTGCGGCGCTGGGAAACGTCAAGCGAGCCGTGGTGCAAAGCTATCGGTAGATTGTCTTCGTTGAGGTGCCACAGGGCCTGAAACAGCATCTCTGCCTGAGCGCGGGTATTGACGAAGATGAGGCTGGTCCGGTGCGCCTTGACCGCCTCATACACATCGCCAAGGGCATAACGCGCCGAATGCCCCGACCAGGGAAATCGCCCCTTGGAGTCCAGGATGCGAATACGCGCCGGCACACCCCCCTCTGCGCGCACGACATCCGCCAGTTCCGTCCGGCCTTCGTTGATATTCTGAGGACGCAGAACCGCGCGCAGCTCTGACGGGCGCGCTACGGTCGCCGATAAGCCGATAGCGATTGCATCAGGTGAGAGATGTTGCAGACGTGAAAGCCCGAGGCTCAACAGATCGCCCCGTTTTGAGGTCACGAGCGCATGGAGCTCGTCGAGGATGATGTTGCGAAGCCCGGAAAACATCACGCCTGCATCCTTATGCGACAGAAGCAGAGCCACCTGTTCCGGCGTGGTCATCAATATATCCGGCGGAGCGTAGCGTTGGCGCTGGCGCCGCGATTGCGGCGTGTCGCCGGTGCGGGTCTCAAGCGACACGTCAAGCGCCATCTCCTCTACCGGTGCGCGCAGATTGCGCGCCACATCCACGGCCAACGCCTTGAGGGGTGAAATATAGAGCGTGTGAATGCCCTTGTGCCTGGGTTGTTGAGCACTTGCGAGCTCAATCAGGCTGGGGAGAAACCCGGCAAGTGTCTTTCCACCCCCGGTCGGGGCAATCAGCAGTGTGGAACGGCGGGCACGAACGTGGGCGAGAAGGTCAAGCTGATGCATGCGAGGGTGCCAGCCGCGTGCCGCAAACCACGCTGCGAAGGCTTCTGGCAAATCGCCATTCCCTTCGGCAGTTGTTTCAGAGTCTACCGCCTGCACACTTGAAGCCTGCTGTCGCATTCCCACATTCTATATGGTAAGCCGTGCTACGCACGCGCGGTCTTGCGTGCGACTCGATATTCAGGGAGTAGAATGATGGAGCGGTTCTTCGGCGGCAATCCCGGCGTTGTCTTCATTCGCCTGGCGGTCATTTCGCTTATTGTTGGCATATTGCTGTCAGCATTGGGTCTGAGCCCCTACGACATTATCAATTCCATCAAAACGCTGGCTCAGCGCATCTACAATATGGGCTTCGACGCCATTGAATGGGTGTTCCGCTACTTCCTGCTGGGCGCAGTTGTTGTTTTCCCGATCTGGCTCATTTCGCGGCTGCTGAAAGTTGCCGGCAAAGGCGGGAACTCAGGATCAATGCACTCGCCATCAAGCCGAACCGAGTGATGGCGCCATTGCGCCTGCAGAGGCCATGAGCACTCCCGTCGCCACCGGAACGGGTGGCGACTCCGGACAATCTCATCCAAACAACCAAGGTGCTGATCGTCTCGGCAACGGGCAGGTTCTTGCCATTGCCGTACCCATCATTCTGTCAAACGTGACCACACCACTCATAGGTTTGGTCGATACGGCTGTTCTCGGACAGTTGGGCGATCCGCACTACATCGGCGGTGTTGCCGTGGGCGCGGTGCTGTTCTCGTTGCTCTATTGGGCCTTTGCATTCCTGCGCATGGGAACGACCGGACTGACCGCCCAGGCTGAAGGCAGCGGCGATTACAGCGAAGTCACGGCAACTTTGATGCGGGCATTGCTCATCGCGGTCGTCGCCGGCACCGTGCTCATTGTTCTTCAAATTCCTGTCTCGCTCATTGCATTCTCTGTCCTCAACGGATCTGAAGCCGTTGAGACAAGCGCGGCAGAATATTTCTCAATCCGCATCTGGGGCGCGCCGGCAGCGCTCGCCAATTTCGCCTTTCTCGGCTGGTTTATCGGCATGGGTCGGGCATCCACCGCGTTTGTGCTGCAACTGCTTCTGAACGGCCTAAACGCCATCCTCGATGTGTGGTTTGTTCTCGGCCTCGGGCTGGCGGTAAAGGGCGTCGCCTATGGCACGATCATATCAGAAGTGGTTGCGGTCTCCGCAGGCCTCTGGCTGGCGCTGCGCCTTGTTCGCAGCCGCGGCGTCGTTTTCGATACGTCACGCATCATGGACCGCGCCGCGATCCGCCGCATGCTCGGAATCAATCGTGACATCATGATACGCACGATCAGCGTCTTGTTCGCGTTTAGCTGGTTCACCGCCAAATCAGCAGAGGAGGGCGACGTCGCGCTCGCCGCAAACGCAATCCTGATCAACATTACGCACACCGCTGCCTACTTTCTCGACGGGTTCGCCTTCGCCGCGGAAACCCTCGCCGGCCAGGCCATTGGCGCCCAACGGTACAACCGGTTCAAAGACGCAGTTCGCCTGTCCACTATATGGGCGGTCGTTTTCAGCGTTCTCGCGACCCTTTTGTTCTGGTTTGGCGGCGGGCTTCTTGTTGATTTTCTGACCGTAAACGAGGAAGTCCGGGCGACCGCTCGGCTCTATCTGGGATGGGCCGCCATTGTCCCGATTGCGGGCGTGATGGCCTATCAATTCGACGGCATCTTCATCGGTGCCACCCGCACCGCGGACATGCGCAACATGATGCTCCTGAGCCTCGCCGTGTATTTCGTGATGTGGGCCCTACTGACACCGGTCTTCGGAAACCACGGCCTATGGGCCGCCCTTGTGATTTTCTTGAGTTTGCGCGCACTCACCCTGGGTGCGCGTTACCCGGCACTTGTCCGCTCTTCTTTCCCGGCGGCGCAGTGATACAGCCGATTGGCGATCACCGTGTGAATTGTGCTAGGTGACCTTCAAACAATGGCTCCCTTTTTCGACAAACCCGACAAACGGTCAGCGTGATCATGAGTGACAGCGACACCAGCTTCGATCCCAAACACCACCGAATGATCACCGAGCAGCGCTGGTTTGATGATTTCCATCTGGGAGAACGGTTTCCGTTGCCAAGCCGAACCATGACAGAAGCGATATTCCTCGCGTTTCAGGCGGCCAGCGGGGACAACCATCCCATCCACTACAATAGCGAATTCTGCAAGGCGCGCGGGCTGCCGGGCATGCTCGCCCATGGTTATCAGGTCGCCATACAGACCGTCGCCGGTGCAGGGTTGTTTCCGTTCCTTGTGGAAGACTCCCTGAAAGCGTTTCTGGAGCAGTCCAGTCGGTTCCTGCACCCGGTGTTCGTTGGCGACACGCTCTATCCGACCCTGGAAGTCGACGAAGTAACTCCGGGTCGCACAACAGGCGTCGTAGGCATGCGAAGCATGATCCACAATCAGGACCGCGTCCTCGTCCTTGATGGGCGACATCGCTATCTGCTTCGCCGCTCTCCCGAAAACTCAGAACGGGCTGAGTAACACCCAAATTCGCCAGTGAGGAAAGCCGCATGACACCATTGAAAGGGATCACTGTTGTCGACCTCAGCAAGGTATTCGCCGGACCTTTCTGTGCACAGTATCTAGGCGACCTCGGGGCTGACGTGATCAAGGTCGAGCCGGTCGAAAGTGGCGATGACACACGCTCCTGGGAACCACAACAGAAAGGTCAGTCCTCACCCTTTCTGGCGTTTAACAGGAACAAGCGTTCACTTGCGGTCAACCTGAAGAATGAAGAGGGCCGTGCGATCGTCCATTCATTGGTGAAACAAGCCGACGTGGTTGTTCAGGGCTTCAAAGGCGGAACGGCGAAACAACTCGGCGTCGATTATGAGACCCTCAAGGAGCTGAATGATCAACTGATCTATTGCGAGATTTCCGGGTTCGGCCTCCAGGGACCGCTGGCCGGGCAACCCGGCTACGATGTCATGCTGCAAGCCTTCTCCGGCATGATCAGCACCATTGGTGAGCCGGAGCGGCCAAGCGTCCGCGTCAGCTTTTCGCCTGTGGACATTGGCACCGGCATGCTGGGTCTCAGTGGAATTCTCGCAGCGTTGCTGGAACGCAATCAAACAGGAAAAGGCGTTTTCGTTGAACTGACGCTGCTTGATACGGCCATGGCTCAGATGGGCTATCTCTTTCAAAACTACTGGATGACCGGCGAAGCGCCGAAACCGCTGGGCGGCGGCCACGGATCGCTTGCGCCCTACCAGGCATTCAGCGCATCGGATGGCGAATTGATGGTCGGTGCCGGAAATGATGCGCAGTGGCAACGGCTGTGCTCGGTTTTGGATCTACAGGATCACGCGGACAACCCGCGCTTCGCGACCAACTCGGCCCGGGTAACAAACAAGCAGGACGTCGCCCGTATCGTGCAGCAGGTTATCGGTACAGAACCGGTTGCACACTGGCTGACGGCATTTGATGAAGCTGGCATTCCATGCGCACCCATCCACACACTGGATCAGACGTCAGAACACCCCCAGATTGCCGCACGCGATATCGTCGTTCAGTCTGACCACCCGGTGCTCGGGCCGCTGAACCAGATCGGATTCCCGATACGGTTTGATGGCGAGCCGCGCCCATCGCCCAATCCCCCGCCTTTGTTGGGGGAACATAGCGCTGAGATATTGACCAGGATCGGATTTGACGCGGATGCAATTGCGGACCTGACGGAGCGCGGAATTGTCGGGTGTCAGAACAGGGAGAGTGCAGACACATGAGCACAGATGCCAAGATACACTATGAGGTTTCGAAGCATATCGCAGAGATCGTGCTTGACCGACCGCCCGTAAATGCATTTTCCGTCCCCTTCCTGGATGACATTTTGGCGGCCTTCCGGCGCGCGGCAGAAGATAAAAACGTAAGGGCCGTCGTCCTGCGCAGTGCGTTACCGGACCGTTTTTGTGCGGGACTGGACCTCGACATTATTTTGGGGAAATCTGGTCTCGATGTGCGCAAGTTTCTGCAAAAACTCTACATCGACCTTTGGGACATTCAGACGAAAATGGGCAAACCGACCATCGCCGCGGTCAACGGAGCCGCACGCGGAGGCGGCATGACGCTCGCCATTTCCTGCGACATGGTCCTGGCCGCTGACAGCGCCACATTCGGTTATCCGGAGATTGATCTGGCGGTCCTGCCAGCAATCCACTTTGCACATCTGCACCGTATCATTGGCCGCTACCGTGCCTTCGATCTGCTTTTTACAGGACGAACCTTCAGCGCAGGTGAAGCGGCGACCCTCGGTCTTGTATCCCGCGTCGTTTCAAAAGATGCGCTGCATGAGGAAGCACGTACACTCGCCGCAACATTCGCGGATAAATCACCAACCGCGGTGCGGATTGGTCGAGCCGCATTCATGCGTGCATGTGACCTTGACTACACGCGCGGCGTCGCGAATGCCGTTGAGGACTTCTGCAATATCGCCGTGACGCCGGATGCCCAGGAGGGGCTCACCGCGTTTCTGGAGAAACGGAAGCCAAACTGGAAATAGAGGTGGGCCTGTTTTCGGGCTTTGCTGCCGGGCCAACTATCCCCAAAGTGCTGATTCAGGTGGGTAAACAATACTTCCGTCAAAGCGGATTGATGGTTCCCGGTCTTCAGCCAACAGCAGCGGGCCATCGAGGTCGACTACGTCTACTCCCTGCGCGGCAATATGTGCAGGCGCCATCGACAAAGACGTGCCGAGCATGCAGCCAACCATGACGCCGAAATTCATGGCCACCGCATCGGCTTTGAGCGCCAGCGCCTCGGTAAGACCGCCTGCCTTGTCGAGTTTGATGTTTATGAGGTCGTAGCGGCCCTTCAGCCCCTCGAGAGAGGCACGGTCGTGGCAGGATTCATCTGCACAAACCGGAACTGGCCTTTCAATGTTCGCAAGCGCGTGATCATCCGCTGCGGGCAAGGGTTGTTCAATCATTTTCACGCCGAGCGCGGCTAACTTCGGCGCGAGATCAACATACACTTCCGCTGTCCATCCTTCGTTGGCGTCGACGATGAGATCGGCATCAGGCGCACCGTCGCGAACCGCTTTCACACGGTCAAGATCATCGGGTCCGGCGAGCTTCAGCTTGAGCAGGGGACGCGTTGCATTCTCGCTCGCCGCAATGCGCATGACGTCCGGCGTGTCGAGTGACAGCGTATATGCGCTGGTCACAGGGAGCGGTTCCTGCAATCCGGCAAGGCCCCACATCCGCTTGCCTGTCCGCTTGGCTTCAAGGTCCCAGAAGGCGCAGTCGAGCGCATTGCGTGCGGCTCCCGGAGGCAGGGCCCCTTGCAAACCCTGCCGATCGAGACCTGATGCAATTTGACCGGACAGACCTTCTATCTGCGACCCAACGCTCTCCACACTTTCACCGTAACGGGGATAGGGCACGCACTCGCCGCGCCCCTCGTGATTGCCATCAACAAGGCGCGCGACGAGGACGATCGCTTCAGTACGAGAGCCACGTGAAATCGTGAAGGCGCCTCGGACCGGCCACGTCTCGACCTGAACTTCAAGCGTCGCCATCAGAAAAGGGTCGCGACGATCGCATCGACCCCGGTGCGCACCGGATCAACTGCCGGAAGCCCCAGCCGTGTGCTGATCTGCGCCAGGAAAGCGTAGGCTTCATCTTCGCCAAGTCGAGACGTATCGACGGCAACGCCCACAAACTTCACATCCGGATTTGTGAGCGACGCGACCTGCAAATTGGCCTCCATGCAATCTTCAAGGCCAGGCAGCGGATAGTGGGGCAGGCCACGCATGTGAGCGCGGGTCGGCTCGTGGCATAAAACGAGTGCATCTGGCTGCGCGCCGTGCAGCAGCCCTGTAGAAACACCCGCATAGGAAGCATGAAAAAGCGACCCCTGCCCTTCTATAATGTCCCAATGGTTGGGCTCATTCGCGGGCGAGATGGTTTCGATGGCGCCGGAGATGAAGTCAGCGACAACAGCATCAACAGAAACACCTTCACCTGTAATAAGAATGCCCGTCTGGCCGGTCGCACGAAACGTCGCATTCATGTCGCGCGTCAGCATTTCCTTCTCGATGGCGAGTGCTGTGTACATCTTGCCACAGGAACAGTCCGTACCCACGGGAAGAAGCCGTTTTCCGGATCGTTTTTCGCCATTGGCGACCGGATAAGTCTCGCTGGGATGGCGGACATCGAAGATGCTGCGTTTATGCCTTTTCGCAGCCCTTGCGAGCGCCGGCACGTCCGCGAGCTTGTTATGCAGTCCGGCGGCGAGATCAAGCCCGGCCTTGAGTGCCTCCAGCAGGACTTCGACCCAGGCGTCAGAAATGATGCCGCCACGGTTGGCCACGCCGGCAACGAGCGTCTTTGCGCCGGCCTTGGCGGCCTCCTCGATCGTTATGTCGTCGAGTCCGGCGTCAGCCTTGCAGCCATCCATACGGTATTGCCCGACACAGTCGTCGGGACGCCAGTCTCGAATGCCGATCGCGGTCTTCGCGGCTAGCTGGTCCCCAGCATCGCCCAGGAAAAGCAGATATGGTTTCTCAATTTTCATCCCGCAACCCCATGCGGACCGCTATAACCGGGTCACTCTCTCAAACAATTTCCAGCACGCTTTCCGGAGGCCGCCCCAGAGCCGCCTTGTCGCCCTTGATGACAATCGGTCGCTCTATCAGGATGGGATTGCCCACCATGGCTGTAATCAGGGCCGTATCGGACAGGCTATCATCGCCAAGCTCCAGCTGCTTGTAGATCTTCTCGCCTCGTCGCATCACGTCGCGTGGTCCAAGGTTGAGTTTGTCCAGTATGTCCTTGAATTCCGCCGCGGTAGGAGGTGTTTCAAGATAGTCCACAATATTGGGTTCCACTCCGTTGTCTCGCAAGAGATTGAGCGTTGCGCGCGATTTGGAACAGCGCGGATTATGTAGAATGGTGACGGTCATGGTCTTGGCGTGCTTTCTTTGATCTCAGTTTCTTTCAGCCCATTCATCGGCCTTAGACCCGATGAGGCTTGCAATCGATTTCGCTCCCGCCCGTTCGATCCCGGCAACAAGTGCATCCTTGATCCGGCCGATCAGGCTCGGTCCTTCATAGACAAGCCCGGTATATAGCTGGATGAGCGAGGCGCCCGCCTCGATCTTTCCGAGTGCGGTGGCACCCGATGTAATGCCTCCGACGCCGATGAGCGGGATTTCTCCCTGCGTGAGCACATACACCTTTGCCAGCAGGCGTGTCGAGCGCTGATAGAGCGGCGCGCCGGACAATCCGCCCTCTTCTCCCGCATGTTCGCGTGTCTTGAGGCTTGAACGATCGAGCGTCGTATTAGACACAATGATGCCATCCACATTGTGTGCTACGAGCCGCTCACATATAGGCGCGATATCCTCATCGGCAACATCTGGAGAGAGTTTTACTGTGATCGGACATGTGGGCATGCCGTCATCCGCGAGAGATGCGCGCTTCGCCAACAACTTTCCAAGCAGCCGGTCAAGTTCCTCAGGCGCGTGAAAATCACGCAGGCCCGGTGTGTTCGGTGAGGAAATATTGACCGTGAGATAGTCGGAAACTGGTGAAAACACCTCCAATCCCGCCACATAGTCCGCGTCGCGGTCGGAGCTGTCTTTGTTGGCACCAATATTGACGCCAACAACACCATTGTGCGCCCGCCGCTGGAGCTGCGTAAGGCGGGCGAGTGCGGCGGCGTGCCCCTTGCTGTTGAATCCGAGGCGATTGATCATGCCCTTATCCGCGGGCAAGCGAAAAACGCGCGGGGCTGGATTTCCCAGCTGCGGATGCGGCGTTACGGTACCGATCTCAGCAAAGCCGAAGCCGGACCCAAGGATCTCAAGCGGTACCCGTGCATCCTTGTCGAAGCCCGCAGCGATGCCAACAGGGTTGGGAAACTTCAACCCCCAGATGGTTTGTGCCAGACGCGGATCATCCGCAACGCACTGGCGGGGGTAGACGCCCGCCTCGAGAGCACGCAACGTGACTTCGTGCGCGCGTTCAGGATCGAGAGTGCGCAGGAAGGGCAGTGCGAAATCGACAAGACCCGGGATCATTAGAGGACGCCTTCGGGAAACATGTGCTCTCCATTAGGTCCGAGTGGGAGGGGACTCACAGAACAAGCCGCATCGATGGGCAGCGTTCCATAGAGATGCGGGAAAAGATCGCCACCGCGTGACGGTTCCCATCTGAGGGCGTCGCCGAGAAGGCTCGACTCTACTGCCACCAGCACGAGATCATCTTGTCCGGCAAAGTGCTTTGACGCCGTCTCCGCAACTTGCTGAGCAGTCGAAAAGTGAATGAATCCATCCTGGTGATCGACTGGTGCACCTTCATATACACCCGCTGCAACGGCCTGTTGCCAAGCATCGCGCGGGGAAATTTTGTAGACGATTTCGCACATTGGATTTAGTCCGGCTGGCGCACACTAGAGCGATTCAGGATCAGATTGAAGCAATTCTGCCGCCCGACCGACTGGTATCAACCTGACCTGAAAACAGAAGCTGCACATTACACATTGCAAAAGAAAACCGCCGGAGCATCAACTCCGGCGGCCGCAGTTCAAACACTTGTAGGGGCGTGCGTTACTGAGCAAGCGCGATATTGGTTGCCTGCTTGCCGCGCCCGCGCGGATCATCTTCGACGTCGAAGGTAACCTTGTCGCCTTCATCGATGCTTGGCACACCGGAACGCTCAAGCGCCGTAACATGAACGAATATGTCCTTGCTGCCGTCCTCAGGCGTGATGAAGCCAAAACCGCGAGAATGATTGAAGAATTTTACAGTTCCGTTCGTCGACATTGGGATATTCCCTTCCCGTCAATTTGCATTGGATATGCACAGGCGCGCCCGCATGGCGAACGCCCTGAATTAGTCTCTCAGTTGTCGGGAATGTGCTGCAGTTCGATTACGCAAGTCATTTAACCAGATAGTTGAGAGGGCGCACCTATCCAACATCTCGATACGCCTATGACTTTCATATGGAGCCTACAGGCGAGATGTGCAACCAAAAATGCGGCCACAGTGAAAATTTGGCTTTGCGGAAAAGGACGATGAAAACCCACCGTCTCAGGTCCCTTTGGCCGCGAATGCAATAACCCCAAATGGCTACTTTTTTCGACGAGAAAACTCTGTCTGACCGCCGCCTGCCAGGGTCTTGGCCTGGTTTATCCAGTCTTCGCGCTGGATGCGGCCTTTGAAGTTCAATTTCTCGTCCGCCTCCTTGATATCGGCCGCTTTCCAGTTGGCAATCTGGCGATAGCTCGTCACACCCATCCTGTGGAGCTTTTTCTCGATCGCCGGACCGACGCCCGAGATCAACTTCAGGTCATCTTTCTTCTTCGCCGCCGTCTTGCGGGCAGCTGGTGCCTTCTTTGCGGCCGTCTTGGGTTTCGGCGCAGGCGCCGCTTTCGCCGACTTCTGACCACGGCCGCTCGCTATATAGCCGAACACGATGCCAAGCAGCAGCATCAGGATGGCGCCAATAACCAATGTTGAATTCATCTCCATCTCCCGCTCAGAATATGAAACATCACCATCATTCGATGGGCCTTACGCCGCGCCCATCTTCAATCCGATGAAAAAACCAATCATCAGTGCAACAAACCACACAAGAACGCCCATCGTTGTCATAGCGAACTCCTCTCTTTGAAACGTGCAAGGTCGGCGGATACGCACAGCTGCCGCCCCAGGTCCTCTGCCAAGTGTACCATAAAGTCGCCGGGCTTCAGACTCCACGCCAGAATAAGAGCCCCGCCAGGCTCAGCGTTCCGGCCGCCACGCCCGGTAGCACACGCCAGCGCAACGCGAAGAAAACGGCCAGACCGATTGCGCAGGCCGTGATGCGATCACTCAGAGGCACCTGCGCCAATCCTGTCGACGGCAGCAAGATCGCCCGCACCATCAACCCGCCAACCATCGCCTGCGTCACGCACACGCACCAGTCGAAAAGTGGCGTGTCCACTTCAATCCTTCCCGACAGGAGAGCACCGAGCGCTCGCCAGAAGAATGACGCAGCAAACCCGATCGCCAGCAATCCCCATGGCGTTTCCAAAGTGCTCATGTGCGAGGAGACCCTCTACGCTCGGCTGCACGGGCAAGAAAAAAACCTGCAGTGCCAAAAACAAATCCACCGAAGATCAGGCCGAGCTCATTGTCCCAAAGCATGCAGAGCGGTACGCCAACACCGCCTAACACCAACGCCAACTTGCTGGAAAGCTTGGGCGAAGTTGCCATCGTCAACGATACGAACATTGGAGTGAGCAGAAGCAGAGAGAGGCCGATGGCTGTGGGCAAATTCTTTGTCAGGGCGAAGCCGATCCAGGCCCCAAGTATTCCAAAGACAAGGAGAGCCAGGCTGAAGGCCATATAGTACGGCATGCGACTTGCCGGTTCGAGCCGGCGGCCGACGATGATGATCTGCACCCAGGATGTCGGGGACAATAGCTGCGCGAACAGTATCTGGCTCCAGCGAAATCCAGGCTTCTCTCTAATCATCGGCATGGCCGAGACCGCCATGGGCAAATTGCGGAATCCGATCGCCAGGAGTGTGATCAACACCAACAGCGGCGAACTGCCGGCTGCCACCAATTCCACAAACCCCATCAGAACCGGCATAGCCCAGATGGTAAGCACCGAGATGAGCGTCAGCGTCGCATCAAGCCCGGCTTCGCGGGCCATTACGCCATAACCGACAAGCGCGGAGGTTATCCCGACCACCGGGATGCCGAAGCTGTCCTTCAGGCCAAGAATAAAGCCATGGCGGCGTGGATTTGCGGCCTTGGACATCAACTTTCCAATCGCTGATTATTTATCGAACCCGAACAGGCGAGCCGGATTATCGACCAGGATTTGGTTGCGCGTTGCCTCATCTCTCACCCATGCACCGAGCAGATCCAGCAGGTCACCATCATTGACCATGGGAATTTCAAGGTGCGGGTGCGGCCAATCCGTACCCCAGAGAATGCGGTTGGGCGCGGCGTCAAGAAGTGCTTCGACATATGGAGTAGTGTCCGTGAACGGCACGCCCTGTTCCGTGCTTGTCCGGTAGGGACCGGACAGCTTCACCCAGGTACGCCCCTCTCGCATCAATTCCAGCAGGACCTGAAATGGCGATGCTTCTATCCCGTGATCCGTCGGCATATGTCCGAGATGGTCGAAGAGAATGTCGACTGGCAAGGAGCCAAGCCGCGGCAGCGCGTCATGAAAGTTAGCAATGTTCGCAAGAAACTGCAGATGCCAGCCCATCGGTTGAATTCGTTCCGCCAGATGCTCGACCCCCTCAAGCGCCGCAACACCATCAAACTGAAGATTGAGGCGGAGACCACGCACACCACCTTCATGCAATTGCTGCAGTTCAGCGTCGCCGGCATCACTCGCCACCACGGCGATACCGCGCATCGCCCCGCTGGACCGGACGATGGCATCCAGCATGGCGGAATTGTCAGTGCCGTGTACGCTGGGTTGAACTAGGCAGGCGCGCTCAATCCCGAGCACGTCAAGCATCTTGCGGTAGGCCTCATAAGGCGCCTCGGGCGGGTCGTAGCTGCGCGCCGGATCATAGGGAAACAGATCTTGCGGCCCGAATACATGGGCGTGGGAGTCGCATGCCCTGGAGGGCGCCTTGAAATCCGGCGCGCGCGTATCCGGTTCCGCACCCTGACACGTCGGCAACGTGCCGGATGTCATTGCAAGGCCTCCTCAATTGCCTTGCTGCAAGTCACAGTATCCGCCGATCCGCCGAGATCGCGCGTGCGCAGTTTTTCGTCCGCCAGAACCGTCTCGATCGCCTTGACGATTCCCGCCGCAGCTTCAGCATGTCCAAGGTGCTCAAGCATCATCGCCGCGGTCCAGATCTGCCCGACCGGATTGGCGATCCCCTGCCCCGCAATATCGGGCGCAGACCCATGCACCGGCTCAAACAGCGACGGGTATTTGCGCTCGGGGTTGATGTTGCCGGCAGGTGCGATGCCGATGGTGCCGGTACATGCCGGTCCCAGATCGGAGAGGATGTCACCAAACAGATTTGATGCCACAACCACATCGAACAGGTCCGGGCTCAACACAAAACGCGCAGCCAGTATGTCGATGTGATACTGGTCCCACCGCACGTCTGGATAGTTCTCCGCCATCTCCTTCACGCGCTCATCCCAGTAGGGCATGGTGATGGCGATGCCGTTCGACTTGGTGGCGGAAGTGAGGTGCTTCTTCTCGCGTTTTTGAGCCAACTCGAACGCATATTTCAAAACGCGATCCACACCGTGTCGGGTCATGACCGTTTCCTGTACGCAGAACTCGCGCTCGGTTCCCTCGAACATGCGCCCGCCGATGGAGGAGTATTCCCCTTCCGTGTTTTCGCGCACCACAAGAAAGTCGATGTCGCCGGGTTCTCGCCCCGCCAGCGGCGCTGGCACACCGGGCATCAGCCGTACGGGCCGCAAATTCACATACTGGTCAAAGTCGCGCCGGAACAGGATCAGCGAACCCCAAAGCGAGATGTGATCCGGCACCTTCTCCGGCCAGCCAACAGCGCCGAAGAAGAGCGCATCGTGCGATCCGATTTGCACCTTCCAGTCTTCCGGCATCATGCGCCCGTGTTTTTCGTAGTAGTCGCATGAAGCAAAATCGAATTCATCAAAGCGCAAATCAAGATGGTATTTCTTGGCCGCCGCCTCGAGTATCCGCACACCTTCCGGCACCACTTCCTTGCCGATCCCGTCGCCCGAGATAACGGCTATGCGGCTGGCGTTGGATCCTGCTGAACTCGATGACATTGTTCTCGCTCCCTCACGCTCTTGGCGTTTCTTCCCGAAGGGGTCATGGACGCCGAAGGTCAAGGAGTCAATTGCCAACTTTCCATGTCCCGGGTGCGCCTCATGAAATCGTGACTTTCCAGCGATGGTGATAAAGTGATCAATGGCCTAAGGTATTGAACTCAGTGTTGTTTGCGGACCATCCGCGAGTGAGTTGAAGTGCCAGAAGGAACGCATTTTGAGACCGCTTGCCCATTGCATCCCTGTTTCCCTGGTCCTTGGTCTTGCCGCAACCACGATGCTCGCCGCGCCCCGGGCACTGGCCACCAATCCCGAAGCAATTTGCCAAAATCGCGATGTGCTTGCGTCCACGCTTGTCGGAAAACCGCATTTTGAAAAGCAGGCTCTGGTTCTAAAGGACGAGATGCCCCTTCAGGGGCACCAGCTCGAGCTATTTATGAATTCCGGCGAGGGCGGCCGCCACACCTACACGCTGTTGCGTGTGCGCCGCGGCGAAAAGATCGCATGTATCCTGACCGCAGGCCTCGTCGCCGGGAAATCCACAGACACGCACGGCCAGGCTCATCTCATGCTCGAGGATGAAAACGACCCCGATACATTCGAAGTCGTCATCTGTTCGGCGCACTACGTGATCACCAGGGCGGTCATCGCGGACAATGTCTGCGAGGATACCGGGAAGCGCGCGGCGGCAGGGAGGCTTATTGCAAGCTACGGCCGGATCACAGCGGACAATCGCGCCACGATCCCCTGGCCGGCAAACTGATCTCCTTTGCTCGTGCTATTGTCCGCGCCTAGCAAGGAGCAACGCGTTCCCCTGGCCAACTGTCCGCGAGAAATCAAATGAACAGGGAGTTTCACCGGCTTGCGGCATGGTTCGTCGTGGGAGTCATAACCGTTTGGCTTGCAGCCATGATCGCCGTATTGGCAACCGCCCAGCGCCCGCCATATGGACGCGTTGCCGTCGTTTTTTCACCGTCCACGACAGACGAGCAGGCAATTTCCGCAATCACACGAGCGGGTGCGCGGCCTATTGACCAAGGTTGGCTGCGATGGGTTTGGGCCGCAGACCTCGATGATGCAACACCGGCCCGCCTTGAAGCGGCGGGTGCCATGCTGGTAATCCGGGAATTTGCGTTCGTGGCCGTGCTTGGCTGCGCCGGCCCACCACCCGCAACTACCTTGCCATTCTCAACCAGACCATAGAGCCGCCGGCAGAGTCAGCTTTCCCGTATCGTCACTATGCCAAAATGTGCCGAAAGCGGCGTCATGCCGGCGCCTGGAGTGTCGGGCGGATACTACCGCCAGCAGTTGCACCGGCGACGGGCCTTCCTCCGGCAACCGCGGTAGGCGTAGCCGTGGCTGGGATAACTTGTGCCGACATAGGCAGTGCCATAGTCGTGGGTCGGATAGGTATAGGTGTAGGAGTAAGTCGGCACCGGCGGATAAGTCGTGTAGGTGGTGGCGCCGGTGTACTGGTGGACCGGCGCATATCGCGGCGCTGGCTGATGGTACGAATAGCCACCCTTGTAAGACTCATAAGAATGGCCATTGCCGTGATAGCGATAGTCGGGATCACCGCCGGCCAAAGCGGGCGTTGCCAGCAGCAACACGGCCAGCGCGCTCGCTACGCAAGATACTGAATAGATCTTCATTTCGATCAATCCTCAAAAGATGTAATACGCATGGCCTCGTCGTCGATCCTGGATTATCGGCGAATTCCAGCGCCATACAATTCTTGTCTCTCACGATGATTAATCCCGATATTCCCAGCTGTCCCTGCAACTTCCATTTCTTCGCCGCCTCACGGATGCAACGGTGAATTCCCTTTCAAAACAAGGGCTCGACAGAACAAGGAGGGAAATTTGCGGGTAACCAGGGCCAAGGAATATCTGTCAGGCAGACCGATTTCGCTTGAATTTGATCAAGGCAACCCTCATATGGAGGCCATCGGTGCGCCGAGATGTTGGATAGGCGCGCCCTCTAAAGCTATCAGGTTAGACGACTGTTTTTATGGACTGCCGCCCTTTCCCGACACTTAGAGACCCTCGCAGACCGCGGCGCTGAACGGCGTCGCGCGCTTCGATTATCCAATTTATACACACGGGAAAGGAAAATCCCCATGGCCACTACTGGCACAGTAAAATTCTTCAACCATTCACGCGGCTTCGGCTTTGTTACGCCGGAAGACGGCGGCAAGGACGTTTTCGTCCACGCAACTGCTCTTGAAGCAGCTGGCATTCCGAGCATCGACGAAGGCGACAAGATCACCTTCGACATCGAGGACGACCAGCGCGGCCGCGGCAAACAGGCGACCAACGTCCAGATGGCCGAATAGTCGCAAGTTTCAGAATGTAAGATTTGAAGCCGCCGGGGCCCTGTGTCCCGGCGGTTTTTTGTTGCGCACCGGGCATGCGTGCACGGGCAACCCCAGCCCCCTTTCCCCTCCTAGCGAAACCGCAAGAATCCGACTAATCTCATTGACCAGCGTCGGCACAAGGGGGCGAGCCGGCGGGCAAGCGTACTGCCATCACCGAATTTTCCCGCCCTTCGAAATTTGAAAAGAAACAGGCATGTTCGACTCAGAACTCTTTCCGATCATTGTGGCCCTCTTCATTGTCGCGGCAATCCTTATTCCGTGTATCGCGCTGTTCATCCTCTACCGCCGCTATCAGAAGCTGGCTAAAACCCTGCCAAGCCCGTTTACGATCCAGCAGACAGGCGAGAAAACGCTCGTTGAGAGGCAGCAGGCACTTACCTCGACATTGCTTGAAGGCTGGGCGAAACTGCCTGCAGATGAGGTAGAAGTGAGCCGTCACGCGCTGTGGACGGCCATGCTCCTGGAAGCAGCGTCAGACGGCAGCATTGACCACCGTGAAATGAAATTCGTCGCCGATCTGTTCGGCCGGATGTCGGGGGAAAAGATGAATTTCCGGCCGGTGATCCACGCCGCCGAGCTTGTCGAGCGCGACAAGAAATCCGCCCTTGGGGAGATTGCCAAGGCGCGCGGGGTCAGCGACGCATCAAAGGAACATATTCTTGCCGGCGCGTTTCTGGTCACGATCTGTGACCATGCGTTGACCGAAGGCGAGACCGCTTGCCTTGGTGATATCGCCGGCGCGCTCGGCATCAGTCAGAACGACCGCAAGGCGATCTTCGCCGGTATCACGGAGCGGTTCGGACTTTAGGCGCTACAGTTGGGGGCATGAGACAAACGCATCCCGCATTCAGGCACCTTTTTCGCACACTCGCAGCGCTCACAGGCGCAATGGCACTTGCAGCTTTCCCGACTCACGCCCTGGAACAGGTGGATGTGGAACTTGTTTTCATGGCGGATGCGTCACTTTCCATAGACGATGCCGAGATCACATTTCAACGCCAGGGCTACGCGGACGCGATCCGCCACCCTGACGTACTGGACGCGATCAGGCGAGGCGCATTGGCAAAAATCGCCGTTACCTTCATCGAATGGGCCGACGACCGTTCACAGGACGTGATCGTGCCGTGGGTGGTGATTGACGGGCCCGCAAGCGCAAATATCTTTGCAAAGCGCCTGCTTGCGCCCGAGCGCATTACCTACGAAATGAATGCCATAGGGGCGGCTTTGGCCGAGGGGCAGCGCCAGATCGTCCGGAACCAATATGAGGGTTTGCGAAAAATCATCGATTTTTCCGCCGACAGCGCCAACAACTGGTCGGGCATCCCAATCAAAGAGGGCCGCGCTCAGGCGCTCGCCGCCGGTATTACCATCAACGGTCTCGCCGTGTTGTGCCGCGACGATGATTGCAGCGGACAACCCATCGCCTACGATCTGGAAGAAGCTTTCGCGAAGAAGATAATCGGCGGGCCCGGCAGCTTCGTCGTGACAGTCGACAGCGCGAAGCGCTTCGCGGAGGCCGTGCGCCGCAAGCTCATTCTTGAGCTGGCATCGCTGGAACGCGATTGAGGGTCCGGCTGGAGGTCTCCGCGGTCGGCTGATAGTGTAGACATTCCATTTGGGTACGAGGGCTGGCGTATGACAAACGCATTCGAAGAGGTCATGGGCATCCGCGGTGCGGGCATGCCGAGTGCCCCCGAAGTAACGATCACCGGGGCAGACCCTGTCCTTTCGACGCGTTTCAGAATTGGCGACACCTGCGCCGCAGTGCTGGCAGGCATTGGCGTTGCAGTTTCCGATATCTGGGAGATGAAAACCGGACGACTCCAGAATGTGGCGATCGACACACGCCACGCTGCCGCCGCCCTGCGCAGTTCACGCTATATGCAGCGCCCTGATCCCGACGGCGTTTTCAAGCTCGTCCGCAGCGAGCGCCATGAGGCCATGCTCAAAATCACACAGCCTTGGCCAACAAAGGACGGACGCTGGTTCCTCCCGCATTTCGGCCTGCCGAATTTGGCGGAACGCGTGCTCAAGGTCCTTGACTGCGAGGCTGAGCCATCCTCCGTAAGCAACGCGGTTTCACAATGGGACGCACTTGAGCTGGAGGACGTGATCGACGAGGCGCGTGGTTGCGGCGCCATGGTGCGCTCACATGAAGAATGGCTTGAGCATCCGCATGGTCAGGTTCTGCAAGCGAAACCGATTGTCGAAATCATCAAGGTCGGCGACAGCGAGCCCGAACCGTTTCCGCAGGGCGAGCGTCCTTTAAACGGCATCCGCGCGCTCGACCTCACGCGCATCCTCGCAGGACCGGTCGCCGCGCGGACACTTGCCGAACATGGCGCGGATGTCCTGATGGTGACGGCCGAAAACCTGCCGCAGATCGACGAACACGTCATCGATACGAGTCACGGCAAGCGAAGCTGCTATCTCGACCTCAAGACGCGTGAAGGCGCTGATCGGCTGAAAGACCTGGTGCGTGGTGTGGATGTCTTTTCTCAGGGATATCGCCCCGGCATCCTCAGTGGTCTTGGGTTCGGCCCGGAGGATCTGGCGGAACTTCGTCCGGGTATCGTCACGCTCTCAATCAGTTGCTTTGGCGCCGACGGCCCCTTCAGCCGCCGCGCGGGCTGGGAGCAGATCGCACAGACCGTGACAGGTATCTGCCATGAAGGTGGAGATGACAGTCCGGCACTACTTCCGGGCGCCGCGTGCGACTACACCACCGGTTATCTGGGAGCTTATGGCGTGTTGCTGGCGCTTGCACGGCGGGCACGCGAAGGCGGCAGCTATCATGTGCGGGTCTCGCTGTGCCAGTCAGGCATGTTCATCTACCGTCAGGGCAAAGTTGAATTCGACGCGGCGGATATGGATTTGGGCGAAGACGAACTCAACGCTATTCGCATCGAGACCCACCCCGCCACCGGGCCGCTGCGGCATCTGGGACCCATCCTGCACATTTCGGAAACGCCCACCCAATGGACCCGGCCGACGCCTGTTTTGGGCGGCGACAAGCCTGAATGGCTTGGGACGGCTTCCGCTGCCGAGGCAGCCGAGTAAACCCGTCTGCGGCGCGTTAGTGGCCCGCCTCAGTGCACGGCGATGCAGGTGCAATCAACTGAACGGCAGACTTCCTGCGACACGCTCCCGAACGCGACGGCTTCGATCTGGCGCAATCCACGCGTCCCCATGACGATCGTATCAATCGCCTCTGCTTTGGCGGTGGAGACAATGGCTGCCGCGGCAGCACCGTCGCTATAGGGAAGGGCTTCAGCTCTAACGCCGCGTGACGCCGCACGCGAACTGGCGCGCTGCAGCACATGTGCCCCAATGCTTTGCAACAGGTTTTCTGATACCGGATGGTCGGGTGCGGGCTGCCCCGACATCAGCTCCTCAGCAGAATGGGGCGCTTTCGGCATGTCCACGAGGCCGGAAAGTTCCTGCGCCACGCTCTCCTGCTCCACAGCGAGGTCAGGCAGAGTCAGCAGCTCTTCAGGTTCCTTATCGCGCAACAGCACGTGAAACAGCTTGATATCAGCATCATGTTTTTCCGCCAGATCAAGGGCGACGTCGAGCGCCTTCTCCGCGGCGATTGATCCATCGGTGGGTACGAGAATGATGTTCATGGGACAGATATCCAGGTTTTTTTTGCTACCGAGCGAACGCGTCTATTCGCGTTCGACCGTCGCACAATTGGCCTGTTGCGCTGATCCTGCCTTGACTTGCGTCAAGCAGGCGGAGGGACATGATGGCGCATCGGGTTTCCGTAGCGTGGCCTACAACACCGCATCCCGCTCGCCGCCAGGACCGAACCGGTTTGCACCATCGGTGCCCGACTGAGCCGCCCAATAGAGCATCACAAGCAAACCAATGATCGGGATCAGGACGATAAGCATCCACCATCCTGATCGGTCGATGTCATGCAGGCGGCGCACGCTGACGGCGAGGCCCGGCACCAGCAGGACCAGGCTGACGAGCATGCTGAGCGGCTGCCCCCCATCTTCACCAAATGCGGGTATGCCAAGCGCGGGCGCAATGACAGTCGCATCAATGGTTTGTGTAACCAGGCTGACGAGTAAGACGAATAAAATCCACCACCAGTATTCCGGCCGCGCAGCGCGACCCCTGATGGTTGCGTATTTCGAAAAACACGTTTTTACGGCTTCGATGAAAGTCATGGCTCACCCCTCGTCTTCGGTCAGTATGCGTCACCATATCGGGCGACAATCATGTTGTCGCCACTGGCGCTTTCCTCTCTAGCCATCGTGGCGTGCAATCGCGTCGCGGATAAACTGATGGGCTTCTTCTACCTCGCCCCAGCGAACGATCTTCACCCACTTGTCCTTCTCAAGATCCTTGTAGTGCTCAAAGAAATGTCCAATCTGATTGATCAGAATTTCCGGCAGATCCCGGTAGGAGGAAATATCCCGATAAAAAGGCGAGAGATCGTCATGGGGAACAGCCAAGATCTTTTCATCCAGCCCCTTTTCGTCCTGCATCACCAGCACGCCGATTGGCCGGGACCGCAGAATTGCTCCGGGCATAACGGGTACCTGACCGACGACAAGGATGTCGGTCGGATCGCCATCTTCTGAAAGCGTGTGCGGCAGGAAGCCATAATTTGCCGGATAGTGCATCGGCGTGTGCAGAAACCGGTCGACGACCATGGCGCCGGAGTCCTTGTCGAGCTCGTATTTGATCGGGACACCTCCATGGGGAATCTCAATGATGGCGTTGACGTCGTATGGAGCGTTCTGGCCGACGGGGATTGCTTCAATGCGCATGGACGCAGGTCCTTTCCAATCGCGAAGGCTCGCGGAACACAATCAAGCCGCGCTCAGGTCTTCGCCTTTAAGCACGCGCTCGATCAGCGCGCGGGTCTCTTCGACCCCATAGAGCTCGACGAAGTTGCCGAAACGCGGGCCCTGAGACTGTCCGAGCAGCACCTCATAAAGCGCCTTGAACCAGTCTCGCAGGTTTTCAAAATCATGCGCCTTACCAACCTCATAGACAATGCTCTGGATGTCTTCTCCGCTTGCGTCTTTCGAAACATGCGAGAGCTTTTCGTCGAGATCAGCGAGCGCGGCACGCTCTGTTTCGGTCGGTGCGCGATACTGTTTGGTCGGCTTCACGAAATCATGGAAATATTTGATTGCGTAGCCCACAAGATTATCAAGCAAGGGGTGCTCTTGCGGTGTCGCGCCTGGCGCATAGCGCTGGATAAAGCCCCACAGGACCTGCGGTTCCTCAGAGTTAGACGCACTCACCAGATTGAGTAACAGGTTGAAACTGATAGGAAGCTCGGCCTGGGGTGGCGTGCTTGAATGAATGTGCCAGACGGGATTGGCGACCTGCTTTTCCGGTTCCTGCCCCGGGTAACCTGACAGATGTGCAAGATATTCATCGACCGCTTTGGGGATCACGTCGAAATAGAGCCGCTTGGCCTTGCGCGGACTCTGGAACATGTAGAGGGAAAGGCTCTCGGGGCTTGCATATGTGAGCCATTGTTCAATGGTGAGGCCATTGCCGCGTGACTTGGATATCTTTTGAGCATTCTCGTCGAGAAACAGCTCGTAGGAGAACCCTTCCGGGGGAACGGCACCCAGAATACGCGCTATCGCTCCTGACAGCCTGACGCTGTCGATCAGATCCTTACCCGCCATCTCATAATCAACGCCGAGCGCCACCCAGCGCATGGCCCAGTCGGCCTTCCACTGGCATTTGACCGCCCCGCCGGTGATGGAGGTGGTTATTTCTTCAGACGTATCCGGATCTACATAGGTAACGGTCCCGGCGTCGGGGTCGCGGGCAATCATCGGCACCTGCAGGACCTTGCCCGTGCGCGGACAAAGCGGCAGGAACGGCGAATAGGTCTTTCGGCGTTCCTCGCCAAGCGTGGGCAGGATCACATCCATGATCTTGTCGTAATTCGCCAGGATCCTGAGCAGCGTCTTGTCGAACAGGCCTTCCCGATAACACTCTGTGGCGGAAAAAAATTCATACTCGAAACCGAACTCGTCAAGAAACGCCTTGAGCCGATTGTTATTGTGGGTGCCAAAACTGGTATCGGTCTGAAACGGATCGGGCACGGAGGTGAGCGGCTTGTCGAGATGCGGCGCAATCATGTGCGCGTTGGGAATGTTGTCCGGCACCTTCCTGAGGCCGTCCATGTCGTCGGAAAAACAGACCAGCCGGGTCGGCCATTTGTCTTCCGTCAGCACACGAAACGCGTACCGCACCATAGTCGTGCGCGCAACTTCACCAAACGTCCCGATATGCGGCAGCCCTGAGGGACCGTAGCCGGTTTCAAACAGCACGGTTTCGGGGCGCTTTTGCAGCTTCTCTAGCCGCGCCAGAAGCTTGCGCGCCTCGTCAAACGGCCACGCCCTGCTGTCCTCGGCAAGCTTTGCGGCTGCGCTGTCAAATACTTTGCTCATGATGCGCGCGAACCTAGGCCCGTGGCGGGTATGCGTCAATCGCCCGGCGCAGCGCATCCGGCAATCTGCGCGCAACAATTGAGACGCAAACAAACCTTGACCATTCCGCCCCAATCTCTACATCTGCTCGCTAAACTTATCGAACACTCAAAACCGCACCGGGGAGCCTCGCCCATGCCGAACCTCAACCACCACGAAGCACTCATCTACGTCATGGTCGCAATGGCGGCGGTCGACCGCCACATGACGGATTCTGAATTCTCCCGGATCGGGCAGATGGTTTCCCATTTGCCGATTTTCTCCGATTACGACACGGACAATTTGATGGAAACAGCAAAGAACTGTGGCGAAATGCTTTCGGCCGCCGATGGACTGGATGAAACGCTCGCACAGATCGGTACTGCCGTTCCTGAGAAGCTCCGCGAGACGGCCTATGCGCTTGCGGTAGAGGTTGCGGCAGCCGATCTCAAGGTCACACAGGAAGAACTTCGCCTGCTTGCGCTGATCGGCGAAACCCTCAAGCTCGACAAGCTGATCATGGCGGGCATCGAACGCGGTGCGCGCGCGCGACACGCGACCTTGTAAGTCCTGGCGAAGAAGGGGGAAGCCATGTCGCGAAAAGTCGTCATTACCTGTGCGCTGACCGGATCGCAGGATACCTGCAGCAAGAACCCGGCGATTCCCGCAACGCCGGAAGAGATTGCGCAGTCTGCCATTGATGCCGCGAATGCGGGGGCCTCGATCGTGCATATTCACGTGCGGGATCCCGAAACCAAGCTCGCCAGCATGGAGGAACACCTCTATGCGGAAACCGTCGAACGCATCAAGGACGCCGGCACGAATGTCATAATCAATTTGACTACCGGTCCCGGTGCGCGGTTTGTGCCTGGGAAAGACGATCCATCCATCCCTGATCCCACCACAGCGCTGAAGAGCCCGGCGGAGCGTGTGAAGCATGTCCTTTCGCTGAAGCCGCCCATCTGCACGCTGGACGTCGCCTCATTCAATTTCGGCGAGCAGGTATTCGTGAATACACCCGAGCACCTGCGCGAGATGGGAAAATTGATCACTGAGGCAGGCGTCAAACCCGAATTGGAGGCCTTTGATACCGGCCATATTGTTCTCGCCAAACGGTTGATTGCCGAGGGACATCTGAAAGAACCACCCATGTTCCAGCTCTGCATGGGCATCTCCTACGCCGCACCCGCAACACCGGAGTCGCTTCTCCATATGCGCGACATGCTTCCGCCGAACGCCGTCTGGTCCGCATTCGGAATATCGCAACACCAGTTTCCCATCGTGGCGGCGACAGTCATCTCCGGGGGGCATGTGCGCGTCGGACTGGAGGACAACCTCTATATGGAGCGCGGCGTCCTTGCGCCATCCAACGCGGCGCTGGTCGAGCGCGCCGCACGTATCATCCGCGAGATCGGTGCGGAAGTTGCAACCCCTGATGAAGCGCGCGAGATTTTCGGCGTCTGAGCTCAGAGCCGCGTTCCCGCCGCGATTGTCATGGACACGAAATTGATGAGCCGGCGCGGATTTTTCGCGATGGTTATCGCCGCTGGTGCGGCCAGTGTGCTCAGTTCGCACAGCGCGCAGGCATTCAGCTTTCAGGCGACTGCGAAATCCGCACAGCAGCATCGTGGCGCCACGATGCAGGCCGGTGGTCCCATTTATCATCACGGTGCGATGCACAGCTACGACACAAGGCCAACGCACAAGGATCCCGGTCCGATTGGCAAACGTCTGCGCAAGCGTCCTTGCGCACCGGTTCCGGGCCGCCCTCGCTGCCGTTAGCCCTCCAGATCATGCACGCAGCAATTCAGCATTCCTTGCAGTGAACTGGTGAAGACAGAGGCATCGCCGGGCCTACCGCCCGGCGGCGCTTTTTCGCAATTGGCAACGCAACAAATGGCTTTCAGATAGCGCGGCTACTTGCCCAGCCTGGCGGGCGTCACGCCGAACGCCTTGCGGAATGCAGCAGTGAAAGCGCTGGCACTCTCATAACCATTAGCATGCGCCACCTGCCCCACCGGCTCACCGCGTACAATGGCTTCCATGGCATTGTGAAACCGCACTCTTTGACGCCACTGGGTGAAAGTAAGCCCGACCTCCTGCGTAAACAGCCGCGACAGCGTCCTGGCACTTGCTCCCGATGTTTCAGCCCACTGGTCGAGCGTCTCCCCGCGTGACGGGTTCTCAAGCAGTTCCTTGCAAAGCCGTTTGAGGCGGTCATCGCTGGGCATGGGGATGACGAGCTGCAATTGCCGCGCACGTGCCAATTCATCGAGAATAAGGGCGGCGAGGAAACCGCCGCGGCCCTCTTCCTCATAGAGAATTGGCTCGTCCAGCAGTGCAAGGATGAGGGCTCGCAGCAGCGAAGATATATCCAGCACCACCGGTGCTTCGGGAAGATCGGGATGCGCCCCCGGCCTGATAAAGAGCGTGCGCATCTCCACGTTTCCCCGCAAAGCGACACCGTGTTCAAGGCCGGCCGGGACGAAGAGCGCGCGGTCTGGCGGGACGATCCATGCCTCGCGCGCAGTCGCCACCCGCATTACGCCCTCAATCGCGTAAAGCACCTGGTGTCGTGCATGCGCATGCGGTGCGACCGTATCGCCGGTTACGAAGCTCTTGGCCATGGCCGCCACATCGCGCGGCACAGCCTGATAGTCACTGGGATCCGTGCTGCGGGGATGTGCTTCGCTTGGGTTGCTGCCTACCATGCGATGCTAGGGTATTGAAAACCCGACACCTGATCAATCATGAGGCAGCGCCTCCCACTAGACTTGCACCACTTTCCGATAAAGGTGCCAGGTGGCATGACCGAGTATTGGCATGACAATGGCCAGGCCGACAAAAAATACCGCCATGCCAATCACCAGTCCAATCGCTACGATCAGGCCCCAAAGCACCATTATGACCGGATTTTTGGTGACCGCCCTAAGAGACGTGGCAACTGCCGTTGCGACGTCCACATGTCGGTCAATGATCAACGGAAACGATACCACGCTGATGGAGAAGGCGATAAATGCAAAAACTGCACCGACACCGTTGCCGATAATGGTCAGGCGCCATCCCGCTGGTGTCGTAATGAGATCGGAGATGAAACCGCTGATAGAGGTGGGCGTCTCATTCCCAAAGGTCATCGCATAGATTGTGTTGGCAGCGGCGAGCCAGGCCACGAAAATAACCACCAGCACGCCACCCAAGGTTAGGATTGCGCCAATACCTGGTGAGCGGAACACGTCTAGTGCACGGTGCCATGAAACACCCTGACCGGCTTCGCGCCGGCGGCTGATCTCATACAATCCAATTGCTGCGAATGGCCCTAGCAGGGCAAAACCGGCAATCAGCGGGTAGATCAACGGCAAGACCGCATATCCAAAAGCCAACCGGCAGAGGATCAAACCGGCAATCGGGTAGAAGAGGCACAAGAAGACGAGATGGCTTGGTTTCGCCAGAAAATCGTCGTAGCCAAGGACTAGCGCATCGCGCAAATCGCCGATGCCGATTTTGTTCACCTCAGGCGCAATAAAGCCAGTTGATGCATGTTCGCGGGTTGAGTGTGTTGAAGACGTTGCCGGGCGTGCCATGGTCGCACCTCCTTTCCGGCCAAACCTCTGTCCAGGCTCGGGCCACGGCTCATTGGAAGCGCGAGAGGAGGCGTCAGACCAACTTGACGCCACCGGTCGCGTTCGAGACGCGACCTCCACATGACAAGCATCATATTTCCGGAGTCGGGCGCTGTCGCGGCGCGACCGAACACAATGCGTGCACATTTTCGGGAGTTGCCCGGCAATCTGGATGCCGCGGCGTCACCATAAGCAGCGCCGCTTCAGGGTCTTGGCATCTTTTCGATAAAATTTGGCATGACATCGCTACAACGCCACGGCTAAGGTTTGCAGCCTAGTTGCCTGGAAGAAGGTCGAAAACGGAATCTGAAATATGTCGGCATCGCGATTGCACTTTGCGTTTCTGAATATCGGGCACTTCCTCGATCACTTTTTCATGCTCGTCTTCGCGACCGTGGCCGCACTCACCCTGACAAGAGAATGGGGGCTCTCATACGCAGAACTCATTCCCTATGCGACCCCGGGTTTTATAGCTTTCGGTGTGTTTGCCCTTCCTGCGGGCTGGCTGGCTGACAAATGGAGCCGGCGTGGCATGATGGCCGCCTTCTTCATCGGAATTGGCGCGTGTTCCATCCTGACCGCGTTGGCTGAAACTCCACTACAGATTGGCCTGGCGTTGTTTGCCATGGGCGTATTCGCGGCGATCTATCACCCAGTGGGCATTCCCCTCGTTATCGAGGGGCGCGACAATACCGGGCTGCCTATCGCCATCAACGGGGTCTATGGCAACCTCGGTGTGGCAAGTGCGGCGCTCATCACAGGATTCATGATCGATTCAGCCGGATGGCGCTCAGCTTTCGTGTGGCCGGGCCTTGTCTCTATTGCGCTCGGGTTTGCTTATCTCTGGCTCATCGGCTGGGCTCCCGATCCGGCAAAAAAACAGACACCCAAAAAGGCTGTCGCCGGCCCAAGCTCCTATCAGGGAGTGTCGCTGATAAGGATTTTTGCAATCATCCTGTTTACCACCGCGCTTGGCGGCATCGTCTTCCAGTCAACCACATTTGCCCTGCCGAAAATATTCGATGAGCGCCTCGGCGGACTGGCGCTGTCAGCAACGCTTGTGGGCTGGTACGCCTTTCTGGTCTTCGCGCTCGCGGCACTTGGGCAACTGTTAGTGGGTTACCTGCTCGACAGATATTCGGCGCGCTACGTGTTCACCGGCGTGGCCGCGATGCAAGCGACCTTCTTCGCAATAATGCCAGGCTTGAACGACTGGGCCGCTATCATAGTCGCGGTGGCATTCATGCTGGCAGTCTTCGGACAAATTCCCATCAACGACGTGCTCCTGGGACGGCTAACCACAAGCGAGTGGCGCAGCCGCGCGTTTGCCTGCCGTTATATCGTGACCTTTTCCGCGCTGTCGGCATCCATCCCCATGATCGCCTGGATTCACGCCAACTGGGGTTTCGACCGACTGTTCATGCTGCTGGCTGTAGCGGCGTTGTTCATTCTGTTGGCAGTGCTGTTGCTACCAAGGAAAATCCCCGCACGCACACAGGCCGCGGCAGCGGAATAGACGGCCCGTCAGCCTTACCAAACCTTAATGAACGTGCGGCTTCCCGCCGCAACGGATTTGCATGCGCTTGTCCGTTTCATTTCTACACGAGGGTTCGGAAACGGGCTCAGGCGGAAATTTCCAAGGAGACTCTTTATGCGTAAAGGCACCAAAATCGCACTCATGGCCAGCGCCCTTGCCGTTGCCGGCGCGGCCGGCCTCTCTAGCTTGGCGGTAGCAGAATATCGCGGCTCACATGGCGGCGGCCATCACGGCGCGGGCAAACATGGTGGTGGACATCATGGCGGATGGCACAAGGGCAAGAAGCACGGCCGCAAGGGCATGTATCGCATGATGGCCCGCTTCGACGCGGACAAAGATGGCAAACTGACCCAGGACGAAGTCAACGATACCCGCAAGGGTCTCCATGCCAAACATGATGCGAATAAAGATGGCAAACTCGATCTGACCGAGTTCGAAATCTTGTGGATCGAGTTCAAAAACCGTGACCTGGTGCGCAGTTTCCAGCGTATCGATGTCGACGGTGACGCGGTCATCACGATCGACGAATATATGGAACCATTCGCACGCATCGTTCAACATAAGGACCGCAACGACGACAAGGTTCTCGACGCGCAAGATAAGGGCAGAGGCAAGCACCGTGGTCGCGGCGCCAAGTGGATCATGGAGCGTTTTGACACGAACAAGGACGGCAAGCTGACGCAAGAAGAAGTGGACGAAGCACGCAAAAGTCAACTCGCAAAACATGACGCGAACAAGGACGGCAAGCTCGACCTCACTGAGTTCAAGGCCAGGTGGATCGAATTCAAACAGCCCAGGATGGTTCGCAGCTTCCAGTTCATCGATTCAGATGGCGATGCCTCAATCACTGTTGAGGAATATCTGAAACCGTTCTCCCGGGTCGTGGCACGAATGGACCGCAACGAAGACGGTGTATTGGACAAGGAAGACCGGAAGCGCCGCAAACATCGCGGCCGAGGTGGTGACAATGACGGCAGCCACCGCGGCCCCGGCGGCATGAGCCCCCGTGGTGATATGGGTCCCCGCGGCGGCTGACCAGCCGCTCCCTTGCGGCTGACACAGTGGCGGTGCCCAGCCTCCGGGCGCCGCCAATTGTTTTTGTAGAATCCTGCTACCGCGTGACCGGGACCATCTGGGGTTCTGCTCCAGACGCAATATTGACCGAAATTTCCCGCAGAAGCTTGTTGCGCATGCCCCTGACGATGTCGGCGTAGTCACTGACGGTCATGACGAATGCGCCGGCACCACCGATAACGTATTTGAAATAGTAGTGATGCAGGTGCGGTTCGTCCGTCAGGATGGTGAGCCCGTTTACGGTGATACCTTCATTCGTCACCATGTCGCGTACGAGTTGCGGTGGTATACCCGAATTGTTGGCGCCGTCGCCCGAAACGTCAATCGACTTACGCCTGCCTTCAAACGCATTCGTGCGAATCAGTCGCTCGCCGAATCTGAGAACACCGCCGATACCAGTACTGTCACCGAAACTGCGCTCTTCGCGGGCGGAGATAGCGTCTGAAAAAGTATGGGCACTCGCTTCGTCTTTCAGCACGGCCCAGGGCACGACCTGGCGTTGCTCATTAACTGAACTCCAATGCACGACAGTCGCCGCAACACCACCGGAACCGCTCGTGCCGATGATCGCCGCAATGACTGCCGGGTCCCGGAAAGCCTTCACCAAGCCTTCGATCTGAAGCTCATATTCTCTTGTGTCGACGCTTCCTGAGGTGTCCACGGCCAGTACAAGTTCCAGATCGACCGGAATGAATCCCTGAGCGGAAGCTCGATCACTTAGGCTGAAGCATTCTGCCCACAAGATGGCAAAACAAAACCAGGTACCGAAAAGGCGAAACATTGGCACACCTTTCTCGCTGGAAAGACTACCGGTTCTTACGGGGCCCGGCAAAGGAGAAGACTTGAACTGATAGTGATCACTGTATTGAGCACCCTATTGGTGGGGCTCACCCGATCCCCGTCTGCTCAACCCATGCGGCAATCGCGTCACAGGCCTCCCGCCAATTTCCCTCTTCTGTCCGCCCGGATTTCTTGCGCGGCGTGAGGTTGTGGTCACCGTCTACGGCCCAGTGAATGTCAGCTGAACTGGGCAAACCATATTCCGGCAACTCATCCGCATTGCCAAACGGATCGCGCGTACCCTGCACGATCAGGAAGGGCAGCGTCAGGTCCGCCAGATGCGCCGTGCGCAACTTTTCCGGCCGCCCCGGTGGATGAAACGGGTAGCCAAGGCAGAGTAGGCCGGAAAGCCGATCCGCCTCATACTCTTGCTGCGCAATCATGCTTGCGACCCGACCGCCGAGGGATTTTCCGCCGATAATCAGAGGCGTACTGGCCGACAGTGCTGAAATCGCATCGCAAAACTCACCCATCAGCCGTTCCACTCTCGGTGGCGGGCGTTTGCTCCCGCCTGTCCTGCGCGCACCCATATAGGCGAATTCGAACCGCGCGACGGCAAAGTCATGTGCTGCCATTCCTTCTGAAAACGCGTTCATGAAAGGGGTATCCATGGGAGCACCCGCACCATGTGCCAGCAGAATGCTTGTGCGAGGCGTCTTGGGACCGCTTCTCAGAAAGTTGACCGTCATCGTATCAAATGCCGCACCTGACGTTGGATGCGTCCTCGTTATAAGGTAGACCCATGGAAGTCTCCTCCAGCATAAGCGAAGGTGCCCTGCGCCTGAGTGTTTTCTTCGGCATTTTCCTCGTTATGGCACTGCTTGAACTGGCCATGCCGCGGCGCACCCCGAACCGGGTGAAATCACGGCGATGGCTCACCAATCTGGCGATTGCCGGCATCGGTGCGGCCGTTATACGGCTCATGGCCTTGCTCGCGGTACCGATTGCCGCCGTTGCAGCGGCCGCATGGGCGCAGTCAGAGGGCTGGGGCGTGTTCAACCAGCTCGATTGGCCCGGTTGGGTCGAAATCCTGCTTGCCGTCATCCTTCTTGACCTTGCGATTTACGGCCAGCACGTGGCCTCCCACAAGATCCCCGTGCTGTGGCGCCTCCACAAGGTCCACCACACGGATGTGGATTTCGACGTGACAACAGCGGTGCGATTTCACCCGGTTGAAATCGCGCTGTCGATGCTCTGGAAAATCGTGGTGGTTGTCGCGCTCGGTGCCTCTCCATGGGCCGTAGTGCTGTTTGAAGTCATTCTGAATGGATGCGCCATGTTCAACCACGCAAACTTCGCACTGCCACTATGGCTCGACCGTATCGTGAGGGTCATTCTGGTTACGCCAGATATGCACCGGGTGCATCATTCGATCCATCGTTTCGAACACGATACTAATTTTGGATTCAATCTTTCCGTCTGGGACAGGCTGTTCAACACATATACCGACCAGCCGAGGGATGGGCATGTGAAAATGGTCATCGGGCAGAAGAACCACCTGAACGACAGCCCGACCAGGCTCGGCTGGAGCCTGAGGTTGCCATTTCTGCCCTCCCAACGGTCAGACGAGGACCAGAATTAGAAGAAACTCAGCGGGAAATAGCGCAGATGCAATTCTTCGAAACGGCCTTCGCTGCGTAACAGAAACAAGCCGTAGTTGAGCGCATCGCGGAGTTTGCGGTTTCCTTTGCGGACAACGATGCCAATGCCCTCGCCAAAATATTTGCTTTCGGTGAATGGACCGCCGCGAAACTCACAACATCCGTTGGAATCTGAACCGTTCAGCCAGAACATGAGTGAGACGCCATCGCCGAATAACATGTCGACCTTGCCATCACGCAAAGCCGTTTTGGCAGTCGTCATGGAATCAAAATGTACTAGCGAGGACGCATCGAAAAAATCCCTGAGATAGGCTTCATGGGCCGTCTTACTGACGACACCGATTTTCTTGCCCGCCAGCATTTCCGGAGTCACCGCCTTGATGGGGCTTGATTTCAGAGCCACGAACCGTGCCGGCGTATGATAGTAGCTGTCGGTGAAATCAGCCTTTTTCAGGGCATTTTCGCTAACGCGGAGCGAAGCGACAACGGCGTCGGCTTCCCCTTCTTCCAGTGACGCCAATAGCCGGTTCCAAGGCACTGTGCGAATGGAGCATTCGACCGACAACTCGTCGCATAGGGCCCGCGCCAGATCGACATTGAAGCCGGTGAGTTCGCCCTCTTCATCGAGATAGTTGAACGGCGGATAGTCGTTGTCGGTTACGAAGCGTATCTGCTCAAGATCCTGCAAATCCGGCTTGGGGATTCGCAGGGCTGTTTCCGGTACTTCCGCCGCCGGTTCACCCTCTCCCGTCTGCTCCTGTCCATTGAGCTGGCCGGGCATCACCACAGCCAAAAGAAGCACCGCGAACAGCGCGCATATTTGTCTATAACCAATCATGAGGGCGCATCATACTGACAGCGCACCTGCCCGCAAGTACCAGAACAAGGACTGCACCCTAGCCCTTTCTTAACTTTCCTGCTGCAGGGTCGATTGTGAGTAAGTTCTGCCGCGTGATTTGGCCCGATGTACCAAAAGAAAATCGATTTTGCCCGCCTTCGTGTGCTCGTGGTTGAAAATCACGCGCTGATGCGCCGTCTGCTGGGTGAAATGCTGCGTGGATTTGGTGTGAACCATGTCCAATTTGCCCGCGATGTGCCCAGTTCAGTCGATTTGGTCTATGGCGAGCCATTTGACGTCGTGATTCTCGACTTTTTCCTGGGCGAACTGGACGGGGCCGACTTTGCCAAGCTCATCCGTCACGACGACCATTGCCTGAACCGCGAAGTACCGATCCTGCTGATTACCGGCATGCCTGATCACCACAAGGTCATGAAGGTTCTGGACGCCGGCATCAACTCCATGCTGGCCAAACCAATCGCACCAAAGGATTTCTATCACCGCATCCACATGATGCTGGCCAATCCAAGGCCCTTTGTGATCACCCACGACTATGTCGGCCCGATGCGCCAACGCAAACACGCATCGCGCGCGAAACGCCCGACATCGGCGAATCTTACCGCCCTCGCGCTGACAAAATCACGCCGTGAGCCGCCGAACCCGGTATTTGAAGATGGAATTCTTCTTTAATTCAATAACTTAAATCGATTGATCCGCTATTTCTTTTTCAAACAGATTTCGCACGTCATCTGGAGGGGTGACACTCTCGCGCTTTGATGTGTCGAAAAAGCAATTCACACAGCCAGCCGTGGCGACGCATTTGTCTGCGCCGAAAAGCCCATAGGATGTTGAGAACGACGTCCTGCCGAGGCGTTCGAGCCGCGCCCCGATGTCGACTATACCGGGATAGGTAAATTCACCCCTGAAATCGATTTCCACGTGCACCAGGGCGAAATTGAGATGCGGATACTTCTCACGCAGAAGATAGGGGTGGATCAGCATGGTCCGGCTCGCCTCCACATAGGCCGCAATCGCCACATTGTTCACATGCCCCAAGGGGTCCTGGTCGGAGAAACGGATACTCACCTGCGTCCAATGTTTGAAACTCTTCCGGTCGGTGAGGTCGATTGAATGCGCTGCCCGGTTCATCCGTTTTTTCCCAACCTGACGGGTCAAAAGGACGCCCGCTTTCAGGCGCGACACCATGACCAATCCACATTTTTTTGGAGCGGGTGAAGGGAATCGAACCCTCGACACCGAGCTTGGGAAGCTCGTGCTCTACCACTGAGCTACACCCGCGACTAGCTGCGTTCACCTCTCTTATCACGCTCTCAAGACTGCGAAAAGCGTTAGCCAGCATGCCCAAACACAGATAATCGAATTGTGATTATCCGTAGGCTGCTCTTATGGTAGGTTCCGCCGCGTTCCGCAGAAGGCAGGCATTAAAAGCAAGCATGACAGACATTTCCATCGACCACGAATTGCGCCGTAGACCAAGCGCGCCCGTCAAGTTCGTCAACCCGGACATCACGGCCAAGGGCGAGGCGCGCGCGCAGGTGGCACTCGATCGGCTTGATACGCTGTGGATCAACACTGGCACCCTTTGCAATATCGAGTGCGCAAATTGCTACATCGAATCGAGCCCCGCGAATGATCGGCTGGTCTATATTACAGCCGGTGAGGTGCGCGCTTTTCTCGATGAAATCGAAGACCTTAAACTCGGGACGCGGGAAATTGGCTTCACCGGTGGTGAGCCTTTCATGAACCCCGACATGCTGGTGATGGCAAGCGAGGCACTTTCGCGCGGATACGAGGTTTTGGTTCTCACCAACGCCATGCAGCCAATGCAGCGTAACCGCACCAAGGCCGGGTTGTTGAAGCTGCGCGAGCAATACGGGTCAAAATTGAGCTTGCGGGTCAGCCTCGACCATTACACACGAGAACTGCACGAAACCGAACGCGGTCCGCGCACATGGGACCATGTTGTAAACGGTCTCCAGTGGCTGTCACAAAACGGCTTCCGCATCGCAATCGCTGGGCGAACTTGCTGGAATGAAGAAGAAGTGATCACGCGCAGAGGTTATAGCAGTCTGATTTCCACATTTGGCTGGAATATTGACGCCAATGATCCGGCTGCCTTGACCCTGTTTCCGGAGATGGACGCGACGTTGGACATACCGGAAATAACCTCCGCGTGCTGGAACATTCTTGGGATCAATCCGTCAGACATCATGTGCGCCACCAGCCGCATGGTGGTGAAGCGCAAAGGGGACGCCAAACCCTCAGTTCTTCCATGCACGCTGCTGCCTTATGATCTGGCCTTCGAAATGGGGTCGACGCTTGGCGAGGCGGACAAGGCGCATGGCGGCATGTTCGACCAGGGTTCGGTCAAACTCTGCCACCCTCACTGCGCTCGTTTCTGCGTCCTTGGCGGTGGAAGCTGTACCCCCTGAACTCTTCTATTTCGCCTTTTGACTCACATAGGCGAGCACCGCCGCATAAATCACGAACGCCGCAATCACCATTCCCAAGTACAGGGTCTCACCTTCAGTCATTCTCCACGCTCCTGAATGAAAGTCGCGAGATAAATTATTCGCGAACGCGGATCAGAGGACCTTGATCTGGGTCAATGGTTGTATAGTCTCGATTCTTGGTGGATAGGTTGTGCTCCACTTGAGAGTAATGTTTCGACTTGTCGATAGCGCCGCGCATAACATGGCGGCCAGGGGGCTAATTGCCGGCAAACGGGAAACCAGAGGCGCCCAGCGGCGGTGGGGGGCGGGTCGAACGGACCGTGGTCGACGGATTCGCGGAGTTTGCCGAAGCGCTCGCGCCGAAATACTCGGAATCTGAGCAGGCTGAGACCAATCTTACAAGAATCGAGCGCAGCCTGACGTCAAAATACGCCATGCAGTATCTGGCGCCATATGGGTCAACCGGTCATGGAACGCACGTCAATGATTGCAGCGCATCAGATTGTTTTGCGGTCATCCCGACTTCAAACCTCTACGAAGACTCCGAGAGGTCGATCAATGAAGTTTGTGATGCTCTAAAGGTCGAGTTTCCAGATGCATTTCTGGCGGAGGGGCGCCCTGTCATCGTTATCGCATTCGGCGAAAAGTTGTCCAACCGGCATCACATCGTTCCCGCGTTTACACAACCAACCGAAACCGAGTTCGATGTTTATGCCGTTCCGGCTCCGCGCAAACGGTGGGTCCGGGTGAGCCCTGGTGCACACAGCGCCTGGATCAATGAACTTGACCGCGACCTGAACACAAACCTCAAACCCTTTGTCCGAATGGTGAAAGCGTGGAGCTATTTCAACAAACAGCCGATCTGGTCCTACTATCTCGAACTCTGTGTTGCTGACTTCTTCAAGAAAGACGCCGCCGTTCTTTATCCTGCGGATTTGAACAATTTTTTCAGATACCTGATGGCCCGGCAATTGGCGGCATTCGATAACGCCGCCGGTTGCAGCGAGCCGGTGTATGGCACGAGCATCGCAGGGAAACAGATCGCAAACGACGCAATCGCCTCAGCCGTCGAATTCTCCGACAAGGCGCGTGTATGCGAACAGCGCGGCCAGACCGCCGACGCATTTTACTGGTGGCGCAAGATATTTGATTGGCGATTTGCATCCTGGTGACTGGTCATCCAGTATGGGCGAACGCATTGATTAACAGCCTTTGTGAGCATCGCGGGACCCGTTAGGCTGCACCCTAATTCCATCAAAAACTCATCGGAAGGATCCTGTCTTGGAAAGTAAACCTCTTGTGGGCAAGACCGCGCTTGTCACGGGTGCTGCACGTAATATTGGGCACGCCATTGCCCTCACGCTTGCTGACGCTGGCGCAAACATCATCGTCAATACACTCCAGGATAAAGCTGCCGCTGAAGGTGTTGCGGCCGAGTTGGAGAAAATGGGTGCGGGAAACCTTGTCTGTGTCGCCGATGTAACAGACCGGGACGCCGTTTTCGCAATGGCCGAGGCTGGCCGGGAAAAATTCGGTTCCGTGGACATTCTCATCTCCAACGCGTCAGCGCGCGGCATGGTCGAATTTCTCGACATGAGCTACGAGGATTGGCGACGCGTGATCGACATTTCCATCGACGGCGCGTTCCACTGCGCACAAGCGACGCTACCCATGATGGTGGAGCAAGGCTGGGGACGGATCGTGACGCTCGGTGGCATCGCCTGGCACAACGGATTTCCACGCCGCGCCAACAATCTCACCGGCAAGGCGGGCCTCACCGGATTTACGCGCGCGCTCGCTGCCGAGTTCGGCGACAGGGGTATAACCGCCAACTCCATTTCGCCGGGTGCCGTCGACACAGTGAGACCAGCATCCGCAGGCAGCATCCCCAAACGCGCCAATCTGCCCCCCGTCCCGAGAAATGCAACTATTGAAGAAGTGGCGTCCGCCACGCTGTTTCTATGCGAACCCAAACAAGGGTTCATCAACGGTCAGATCATTCACGTGAATGGCGGTGCATATATGGGGACCTGAGCGCCACTACCGCGGCTTCGCCTCAATATGTATCGAACATCGCCTGCAGTTGTTCAGTATCCTTGGCGCGTGTAAGGCCAACCATCGTCAGGATCCGTGCCTTTTGCGGGATCAGATTATCGGCCGCCACGATACCTCGCTCCTTCATGGAGGCACGGCGCAAAACCCGGCCGCTTCCCGCGCGCGTGCTCTGCACGATTAAAACACCATCCGCCTGAACTTCATCTATCGCCGCACTCTGATCCGGCGTCACAATGCCGGGCGCAACGCTCGCCATGACGATCGCACGGGCACCGGCATTCGCAGATGCCCTGATTGCCGTCCCATCCGCACCCGCATAGGTCAGGCATATATCCACTCTCGGCAACTCAGTCGTGGCGCCCATGTCAAACTCCGTGTTAGGCGCGTGCTTCCTAGCGGGCTTCTTGTAGATTGCTATGGCATCGTCCGCATCGACGTATCCGAGAACGCCGAGGTCCCGGCTCTGGAACGTCTGCAGCCGATGGGTCGACGTCTTGGTAACATCACGCGCGCCGTGAATTTCTTCATTGAAAACAACCAACACGCCAAGACCCCGCGCTTCTTTTGAACCGGCCACGCGCACAGCGTTCAACAAATTAGAGGCCGCATCGCTGCTCAGCGCATTGAGCGGACGTTGCGCTCCGGTTACCACAACAGGCAGCGATGTCTTGAGAGTCAGATTGAGGAAGTAGGCCGTTTCTTCCAGGGTCGCCGTGCCATGGGTTACGACAATGCCGTCAGGTTTGTTTGAACCTTCAGAAATCCTTTCGATCAACCGGACGAGGTCGAGCCAATCGGCGGCGGACACTGCCGAACTCGGCAGCAAGCGGAATGGAACGGGCTCAACGTCTGCCGCATCCCCAATCTCGGAAAAGCGGCCAACAATCGAGTCAATCTCGTGCCGGGTGCCAAATTCCATGTATTCGTAGAGATCGAGGCTATGGCGGCCTTCAAGCGATATCGTGCCACCGGTCCCGATTACCGCAACTCTCGGGCGGATACTCAACGGAAGTGCTTCGACAACTTCAGGCCTTGCGCCTGATAGTGGGAGCCGATGCCCTGCCCATATACTTGCGATGGTGTGTCGGTCAGTGGCTCATAGATAAGCCGGCCGATAATCTGCCCATCTTCAAGGATGAATGGCACCTTGTGGCTGCGCACTTCAAGCACGGCTTTCGAACCGGTGCCGCCGGCGCCGGAATATCCAAAGCCCGGGTCGAAGAAACCGGCATAGTGCACACGGAATTCACCCACGAGCGGATTGAAAGGTATCATTTCAGCCGCGTGGGTCGGCGGTACTGTCACGGCCTCCTTGGAGGCCAGGATATAGAACTGGTCAGGATCAAGAATGAGCCGGGTTTCCTTGCCTGCATGGATCGGCTCCCAGAAGTCACTAACGTCATAAGCGCCGGGCGCATCGACATCGACAACACCCGTGTGCCGTTTAGCACGGTAGCCAACGAAGCCCGTGCTCGGATCCCCTGCCAGATCAACCGAGAGATCGACACCGGCCGCATATTCAGGCTCGACAATTGCAACGGCATCCCCCTCCTGGCGGAACCTGATCTGCGAGAGCCGTGACCCGGTTCGGACGAGAACGGGAAATGTTTGCGGACAGATTTCAGCATACAGTGGGCCTTCGTAGCCCGCTTCAACCTGGTCGAAAGCCTGCGCCCGATCGGCAATGACACGTGTAAATACGTCCAGCCTTCCGGTTGAGCTTTTCGGATTGCAGGCTGCACTCAGATTCCCCGCAAGTTTCAGAGCCTCAAGCAGCGGGACAAGATAGACGCATCCCACTTCCAATACGGCACCGTCCTGGAGCTCGATCTCGTGAAGTGCCAGCGATTGCAACTTCTCCGCGACATTTACACCTGGACCCGGCAGGAAACTCGCGCGGATGCGATAGGCCTTTTCGCCCAATCTCAAATCAAGGCTTGCGGGCTGGATTTGCCCGACCGCCACTGGCCGCGCCAATTCTATTGCGCCTTCCGAAATCAATGCCTCGATTGCCTGACACGGCAGAATGGAACTTTCAGCAGGCACCATCTCTGCAGCAGGGGTTTGGTCTACGAGAGCCATATCGCTTAGTCCTCCTACTGTTTCGTGTAGACCAACAGCCTCTTGACGCCAAGGCCGCTTGTCTGCTTAATCCACACCTCACGTGGTGATTTGAGCCGGCCGGCTTGCAGCCACGCTAAATAAGTCGCTAAAAGGCCGTGTAGGGAAACCCCGGTCATTGGCGAGCGCCTGGCCGGGATTTTTTTATGCGCGAACCGAAAGAGTGCGCATCAGACGGAGTGGAATTATGGCGGAAAAGCAGGGACATACAAACCGCAGCGACACATGGAAACCAGCCACCGCGCTGGTTCATGGCGGAACCACAAGAAGCCAGTTCGGGGAAATGTCCGAAGCCATGTATCTGACTTCGGGCTACGCATATGACACCGCCGAACAGGCCGAAGCCCGCTTCAAGGGCGATCTGGAGGGCTTTGTCTATTCGCGTTATTCCAACCCCACCGTCGATATGTTCGAGCGGCGCATGTGCGCGCTTGAAGGGGCCGACGCCGCGCGCGGCACGGCAAGCGGCATGTCTGCGGTTACGGCCGCAATGCTGTCCCACCTTAAGGCAGGCGACCATGTTGTCGCGGGCCGCGTGTTGTTCGGTTCGTGTCTCTATGTCGTTGAGACCCTGTTGCCGAAATTCGGCGTGGAGTCGACGCTGGTCGATGGCCGCGACCTGAGCGCCTGGGAGGCGGCATTCCGGCCCAACACCAAGGCGGTCTTCTTCGAGACGCCGACCAATCCGACACTGGAACTGGTGGACATCGAGGCCGTATGCAAACTGGCGCGCGACGCCGGTGCACTTTCCTTTATCGACAATGTGTTTGCCACGCCCATGCTGCAAAGGCCGATGGAGCTCGGGGCCGACGTGGTTGTCTATTCAGCAACCAAACATATTGACGGGCAGGGCCGATGCCTCGGCGGGGTCGTGCTCGGAAGCACCGACTATATTGAGGATACGCTGCACGACTTCTACAAGCACACCGGCCCCTCCATGAGCCCGTTCAATGCATGGGTGATGCTCAAGGGACTTGAGACACTGCCGGTCAGGGTCGAGCGATCATCTTCAAGTGCGGCCCGAATTGCTGACTTCCTTGCCAACAATCCCAAGGTTGCCCGCGTCTACTATCCCGGACGCAAAGACCACCCACAACACGACCTTGCCAAAAAGCAGATGGCCACGGGCGGTCCGTTGGTGGCTTTTGAGATCGACGGCGGCAAGGACGCAGCATTCCGCTTTATGAACGGACTCGATATTTTCAAGATCACCAACAATCTCGGCGATGCAAAGAGCCTCGTGACCCATCCTGCAACGACGACACACCAGCGTCTCGGGCCCGAGGGCCGTGCCGCGATTGGTATTGGCGATGGCTCATTGCGTCTTTCGATCGGGCTTGAAGATCCGGATGACCTCTTGGCCGATATTGACGGAGCGCTCTCGGCCTAGGATATCCCACCCGGAATGGACGACATTTCTGAGTTCATGACCTAGACTCCACTCGCGGGATCGAATCGGTCCCTGGGGGAGTTCATGATCGATCTGAGGCCAATACTGCTTGTTGCCGGCGTTCTGCTGGCAACACTCGGCTGCGCCATGATGATCCCGGCACTCTACGACCTGACTTTGGGTAACGATGACTGGCAAATCTTTGCGGCGTCCTCGACGCTCACGCTTTTTGTCGGCATTGGTCTTGCCTTTGCCAATCGTGGTCGGACCGAAAGCTTCTCGATCAAACAGGCCTTTCTTCTCACCAATGTCGCCTGGATTGCCCTGACGGCATTTGGAGCGTTTCCCTTCGCATGGTCGAATTTGGACATCACCTACACGGATGCCTTTTTTGAGTCCATGTCCGGAATTACGACAACGGGCGCGACGATAATCATCGATCTCAAAAACGCCCCACCCGGCATTTTGCTCTGGCGCGGGCTCCTGCAATGGCTCGGGGGGCTCGGCATCATCGTCATGGCAATCTCGATCCTGCCAATGCTTCAGGTCGGTGGCATGCAGCTCTTTCGGGTTGAAGGGTTTGAAACCGAAGGCAAATTCATGCCTCGCGCCACGCAGATCGCCGGTTCACTAACAACGCTCTACGTTGTGATTACCGCAGTTTGCGCGATCGCTTATCATGTAGCCGGCATGTCAATTTTTGACGCCGTGGTTCATTCCATGACGACAATCGCCACAGGCGGTTTTTCTAACCACGACGCCTCGATTGCCTACTTCTCGTCTCCGGCCATCGAGACCGTATCGATCGTCTTTATGATCGTCGGGTCTCTGCCGTTCGTACTCTATCTCAAGGAATTCAAGGGTGGTCGCGGAGCAATTTTCGCGGACTCCCAGGTGCGATGGTTCTTCGGCACAGCCTTCATTTTCATTTTGCTGGCGATCCTCGCCTATCAGGTCAGCCAGCCGGAACCCATCGGGACCCGGCTTATCACCATCGTTTTCAATGTCATATCTATCATGACCGGAACTGGATACGCGACGACTGCCTACGATACGTGGAGCGCGATGGCGGTTGTCGTGTTCTTTGTGCTCATGTTCATAGGCGGCTGCTCCGGCTCGACCTCCTGCGGGATAAAAATCTTTCGTTTCCAGATCATCTTCGAGATGATCCGCTGCCGCTTACAGGCGGTCATCTATCCGCAGGGCGTATTTGTCGAGCGCTACAACGGTGCGCCGATCGCCAACACCGTCACCAGTGCAGTGATGGGTTTCTTCTTCCTTTTCATGCTGTGTTTCGCCGTGATCGCCACCTTGCTGTCGCTGATCGGACTCGACACGATTACGGCACTTTCAGCGGCCGCTTCAGCGGTGGCGAATGTCGGACCAGGTCTTGGAAAAATTGTCGGGCCGGTCGGGAACTACGCGTCCCTGCCCGATAGCGCCAAATGGATCCTGTGCGCCGGGATGTTGCTCGGCAGGCTCGAAATCTTCACTGTAATTGTTCTCTTCATGCCGACTTACTGGAAGGCGTGAAGCCAATCCAGGTCCACAAGGCGCGGGCCATACGACCCAAATCACCGCCAACGCCGATCAGGCTGGGGACGAGAATCAGCACCAGAACCGTCGCGGCAGCCAGACCGAATACCATGGTTATAGCCATTGGAATCAGAAATTGGGCCTGGCGGCTCGTCTCGAACAACAGCGGCGTCAGGCCGCCAATTGTCGTCAGTGAGGTGAGCAGCACCGCGCGCAGCCGGTCCTGAGAAGCGCCAACAGCAGCGTCCTCAAGAGTGTTGCCGTCACTCAGCCGACGCATCACCTGGGTTACAAGAATGATCGAGTCATTCACAAGAATGCCTGATAACCCAAGCAGGCCAATCAAGGAGATGATCGTAAGTGGATAGCCCATCAGCATATGGCCAAGAATTGCGCCGACGATACCAAAAGGAATGATGGCCATGACCGCGAACGGTTTTGCATAGCTTCCAAAAACCCAGGCCAGAATGATGTAGATGATGATGAGGGACAACATGGCGCCGAGACGCAAATCAGCGAAAGACTTTGAGCGTTCCTCCGCGCGGCCCTTGAACTCATAGTGGAGCTTGTACTTCTGAGCCAGCGCGGGCAGAACCGTCTCGTCCAGTTTCACGAGAACTTCGGGGACCGATGTGACGCTTGCATCGATGTCACCTGTGACGGCGACGCTGCGACGACCGTCAACGCGCTGTATGATTGAAAAGCCGGACTTCTCACGTATTTTCACTACTTCGCTCAATGGAACACGGTCACCGTCCGGACTTCGCAAATAGAGCTGTTGCAAGGCATATGGGCCCGGAACCTCCTGCAACCGTTTCACCCTTACGGTGATCTCCTCATCACCGCGCGCAAATCGTGTCGCTACAGCGCCTTCAAATGCATTGCGCACCTGAATACCGACATTTTGCGACGTGAACCCGAGCGCGGATCCACGCGGCGTCACTTCCAGAATGAGTTCCTGGCGGCCATAGGGAAGGTCGTCATTGACGGCATTGAGACCGGGAAATGATGACAACTCATTTCTTAGTTCCAGCGCCGCCGCCTTAAGATCTGAAACCGGAGCGTCTTCTAGCCGAATGTCGATATCGCGACCGGGCGGGCCGCCACGTCGCTCGGTGATAACAATTTTTTCAACGCCGGGAACATTTGGCAATTCCGCTCGCCACGCCTGCACGACGTTTCGTGTGGGCAGACGGCGTTCTTCACTCGGCGTGAGTTGCACGTCCACTTTCGCCAGGTTCTCACCACGTGAGCGACCGCCGCTGCCGAGTGTCGTGAAGGCATTGACAATCAGCGGCTCCCTTTCACCACCGAGTTTCTTCTCGGTACTTTCGAGAGCCTGTTCAATCTGGCTCAGCGCCTCACGCTGTTCGGCACGCGGCATGCCGGCGCCAAAAACAATGGAGGCTGAAATGTTTTCTGACTCCGGTGATGGGAAGAAATGAAACTTCACCCGCCCGCCGACAATGAGGCCAATGCTGAGGATCAACATGGCAATCGTAAATGCGACGGTGGTGTAGCGCCATTCGTAGGCAATCGTCACCATCCGCCGGAAGGGACCATCACGGAACCGGTTGAGAACCGAGTCAAATGCCGCTCGGAAGCGATTTCCCCCGCGATCGATCTTTCCAAACCCGTGTCGCAAATGACCCGGTAGAATAAGGAAGCATTCAATCAAGCTTGCGATCAGCACTGCGAACACAACCAGTGGGATCGCTTCCATGATGTCGCCAATCCGGTCGCGAATGAGAAAGATCGGGAAGAATGCGGCTTGGGTTGTCAGCGTTGCAGCAAGCACCGGCATCAGCATCCGCGTCGCGCCCCGCTCGGCAGCTTCAATCCGACTGTCACCCATTGCCTGGCGGGTGGCGGTGTGTTCGCCCACAACAATGGCATCGTCGACAATAATGCCCAGCATCATGATGAGGGCGAACATGGAGACCATGTTGATGCTTTGCCCGCTCGCCCACATCACCGCGAGTGTAGCCATAAGCGCCACCGGGATACCCGCTGCCACCCAGAATGCGACACGCGCATCGAGGAAAATGAACAGAATGATGAGCACGAGCGCCAGGCCCTGCAGGCCGTTCTTGACGAGGATACCCAAACGCTGCTGAACAAACCGCCCGCGCACGTCATAAACAGATACGTTCAGATCCTTGGGCAGTTTTGACCGGATATCATCCATAAAGGTGGTGAGCACATTCATGGTCTTGAGCGTGTCCGCGGCCAATGCCCGTTGAACGCTCAGCTCAACGGCTCGACCACCTGCTTGTTGTCCAATTGCCTGATCGCGCTCAAATTCCGTGGAGATATCTCCTACTTCGTCAAGACGGATTTTCTCGCCGGTGAGCCCAGACCGCACTTCAATTTCCGAGATTTTTTCCGGCGTCTTACGCTCAGCGAGTGAGCGCAACTGCATCTCCACATCGCCTTCAAGAATGCCCGATGGCAGATCGCGGGTTTCCTCGCGTATCTTTGTGGCTATGTCGCCAAGCGACAACCCGAGGCGGCGCAATTCCTGCTCGCGAATACGGACCCAGATTTCTTCGTCTCGTGCACCGTTGAAGTTCACCTTGTCGATACCAGCAGCCAAAAGCCCGTCGCGGATTTGCTTGGCGTAGGTCTTGAGTTCCTTCTCGGTATAGGGTCCCGACACCGATATTTTCGCTACGGGCTCGAAAAAGGTGATGCGGGAAATGACCGGTTCCTCAGAGTCATCCGGCAGCGTAGTCACGCCGTCCACGGCCTGTTGCACATCGGATTGTGCCTTTTGCATATCGGTGCCGGCCTGAAACTCCATTGTGATGACGCCGGCGCCTTCGCGAGCGACCGAGCGCACTTCGTCGATCCCGTCGAGGAACCTCAGTTCCGGCTCCACAGCATCGAGAATGTTCTCCTCAACGTCCTCCGCGCTGGCACCGGGCCAGGCGACTGAAACGGTGATCTGCGGAATTTCGAGGGTTGGAAAAAACTGGGTGTTGAGTTTGGCAAGAGCAAAAAAACCAATTGCGATCATTGCCGCCATAAGCAGATTCGATGCGGTCGGATGATGCACGAAGAGTCGGATCAGCCCGTGTGCTGACGTTCTTTCTGTCACCACGCGATCAGCGCTCCTCGACGCGCAACCCGTTTTGCGCAGCGGACAGACGCGTGGTGATTACCTTCTCGCCCTTACCGATCTCTCCGCGCACGAGGATTTGATCTTCCGCCGCCCCGACCAATGTGACGGCGCGAGCCTTGAGCCGGCCGTCCTCAATCACAAATACTCGGTCGTTGCCATAGAGTGCCGTCGGCGGAAGACGTGTGACCTTGTCATAATTCCGGTCCGGCAAGCGGATCTCGACAAATGCGCCGGGACGGATCGGTGTTGGTTGATTGGGGTTTTCGAGCCTGGCATAAATCTCCACACCGCCTTTCTCCGCGGCGATTTCCGCACCGACCCGCTCAATGCGCGCCGGGTATTTGATGGGTTCATCGCCCACATGCCAGAGCACTTCGACGGGGCGGTTGATCAATGTTTTCTCACTGGAAACGATGCGGCCATATTGGCGGTCGGACAAAGTAAAACGCACGTCCACCCAGTTCGCGTCGATCAAGGTCGCAACCTGATCATTTGCGCCGACAATACGGCCCTTTTCGGCGGTAACATTCGTCACATAGGCATCAAACGGCGCTTCAAGGACGGTATCTTCCAAATTGCGCTTGGCCTGACGGACCTTCCATTCGAGCTGGGTGATTACAGCGCGCTGCTGTGCTGCCTTCGCCTGCTGAATCTCGAGGTTGTTGATGCGCTGCTCGAGGCCCTGCTTGCGTTCCGAAACCACCATACGCCGGTCATCGGCGGCTTTTTTCGATACGGTGCCTTTTCTTTCCAGGGGGATCGCACGCTCCAGATCACGTTGAGAAATCTCAAGCTGGGTCCTGGCGTGACTCAGCGCATCACGTTCGCTTTCAATGCCGGCTTCGATTTCACGGACCTTGGCACGCGCTTCCTCAAGCTTCGCCTTCGCTTCTTCAAGCGCGCCCTCATACTCGAACGGATCGAGACGCAAGAGCACTGCGCCCTGTTTGACGACCCCGCCTTCACGCATGTTGACCCCGGTTTCAAGCACTTCACCGGAAACCAGCGCGCGCAAGTCGACACGCCGTCCCGAAACAGCACGGCCATAGAGCGTTAAACTAGGCTGATAGGTGCTCACATCGGCTTCTACCACCCTGACCGGCCAAACTTTCTCCTGTTGAGGGCGCTGCGGAACTTCCGGTTTGGTAGCCTTCAGTCCAACGAATGAGGTGATACCGATAGCCAAAACAACAATTGGCGCCAATGCTTTAACTGAAAAACCAAGCACTTTGCGCAGGCGTGACGCCGATGGTCCGACCTCTCGCGCCAGCTCACTTGCCGGCACGCTGGTGGCAGGTGCTTTTCTTTTTCGGGTTGCGGCCATTGGTTCTCAGTCCAGGGCGATCCGATCGCCAGGATTCATCTTCCAATTATACGCGAAAACACGACTGAATCCGGCGCATAGTTTGGACCAGGTTCACGATTTGGTGGTTTTGCGCCTCAAAGCCAAGGGAAAACCCGCAAAAGGGTTGATTTAAAGCCATATCAGCCCTTGCGAAAAAATCGTGTCACGGCCATTTATACCCGCCTGCTCACAGTTAGGAGACACCCGTGGCCGCTCAAGTCCTGACTCCCAAGGAAATGCTGGAAAAACTGGTGTCATTCGACACAATCAGCGCAAAAACCAACATTCCGCTGATTGAATTCGTAGAAACCTACCTTTCGTCTCATGGCGTGGAGTCACAGCGTGTCCCAACAGCAGATGGCTTGAAGTCGAGCTTGCATGCAGTGATTGGCCCGGAGAGCGTGCCCGGCTTCGGGCTGTCAGGCCACACCGACGTCGTTCCTGTCGAGGGGCAGGCTTGGACGTCCGATCCCTTTACACTGACACAGAAGGGCAGCCGGCTCTTCGGCCGGGGCACCTGCGACATGAAGGGGTTTGTCGCATGCATCCTTGCGCATGTGCCCGCGTTCAAGGCGCGGACGTTGAAGACGCCAATTCATCTCTTGCTGTCGTATGACGAAGAGGTCGGATGCAAAGGCGTGCGTCCGATGATCGGCGAGCTTGGCAACCAACTCCCAGCCCCACGCATCGTCTTTGTCGGTGAGCCAACATCAATGAAGGTCGTGGACTCACACAAGAGTGTGCACGCTTTCGAGACGGTGGTGACCGGCAAGGAATCCCACTCCAGCAAACCGCATCTTGGCGCCAACGCAATCATGGCGGCCGGTGAATTGATCTCCGAACTCACACGCATCGATTTCGAATTGCGGGCCCGCGCAGACGGCCCGCGCTTTGACCCCCCTTACACCAACGTCGCCGTAACCGTCATTGAAGGCGGAACTGCGCGCAACATCACGCCGCAACAATGCAAGTTCACCTGGATGTTCCGGACCGTTCCTGCAACCGAGCCGGAAGAGATTACCGACCGGTTCGAGAAGTTCGCCCAGGAGCAGGTATTGCCGATCCTGATGGAAACTTACAAGGCTGCGGAAATCGTCACGACCCAAACAAGCGATGTCCCCTCGCTCAACGCGCCCGAAGGCTCTGATGCCGTGTCGCTTGCTCTCAAGCTCGCGGGACAGAATGAGCGCTTTGCGGTTTCCTACGGCACCGAGGGCGGCTTGTTTGAACGGGCGGGATTCTCTTCGGTAGTCATCGGCCCTGGTGACATTGCCCAGGCACACGCGGCGGATGAGTTCATTGAAGAAGACGAGCTCACAAAGTGCAGCGCCTTCCTCGACCGATTGGCCGAACACGCCGAAGCTGAGTGAGACTGCACGTGAAGATCAGCATTCTCGACGACTATTTTGACACTATCCGAAAGCTCAACTGCTTCAAAAAGTTGAGCGGCCACAACGTTACGATCTGGAATGATCATGTGCAGGACGATGATATCCTGGCTGAGCGTCTCGCCGAAACAGAAACGCTTGTGCTGATCCGAGAGCGTACCAAAATCCAGACGCCGCTGATCGATCGTCTGCCGAAACTTAAGCTGATCAGCCAACGCAGCGTCTTTCCCCATATCGACGTCGACGCCTGCACTCGCCACGGCATCATCTTGTCTTCAAGCCAGCATCCAGGTGCTCCCTCTTACGCGACCGCGGAACTGACCTGGGGCCTGATCCTTGCGGCGATGCGTCAAATTCCCCAACAAATGGCGTCGGTCAAGGCCGGCAACTGGCAGATGGGTGTCGGCAAAACATTGCGTGGGCGCACCCTTGGTATATTCGGATATGGCCGTATCGGACGCGCGGTTGCGGACTATGCGCAAGCCTTCGGCATGAACGTCGTGTTCTGGGCAAGTGAAGCTTCACGCGAACGCGCCCGAAGCGATGGTGCGACTGTCGCGGAAAGCAAGGAAGCATTCTTTTCAGGCTGCGATGTCGTTTCGCTGCATCTGCGTCTTTACGATTCCACACGCGGCATTGTGACGGCAGATGACCTGGCACTGATGAAGCCCGACTCACTGCTGGTCAATACGAGCCGAGCATCGCTTATAGTGAAGGGTGCGCTAGCGACTGCCTTGCGCGCAGGGCGGCCCGGCATGGCCGCTGTTGATGTTTACGAGGAGGAACCTGTCCGCAATACGGAACATCCGCTTTTTGCGCTCGACAATGTCATCTGCACGCCGCACATCGGCTACGTGACAGAGGATGAGTGGGAAATACAGTTCAGCGAAATATTCGACCAGATTCTTGCTTACCAAGCGGGTGCGCCAATCAACGTCATTAATACAGAGCTTCTGGAGAAATAGGCGCACATCACCCGCGATGTCTCGCCTTTCTGCGGCTTCCACCCGTTTCCGCGACCTTCTTTTCTTTTCCGAACCTCTCACACTGGGCGAGCCGCGCTTCTTCATCTCCCATATAGTCGCGGGTCAGTGGAACCGCGGTCTGCTCGTGCGCAAGCTGTATCTGAAACACAACCAGCCCCTGATACCTGAATGAGGCCTCCGAACCGGCGAGATAGAACTCCCACATCCGGCAGAATTTTTCGCCCTTGAGGCGGACGGCTTCATCCCAGTGGGACAGGAAACGCTCCCGCCAGTGCCGCAGCGTTTCAGCATAATGCAGGCGCAGGATTTCGATGTCGCACACGCAGAGACCCGAAGCCTCAATAGCTGGCATGATCTCACTCAGCGCCGGCAGGGAGCCACCAGGAAAGATATATCGCTTTATGAAAGGGTTGGTCGGTGAAGGCCCCGGCGCGCGACCGATCGTATGCAGAAGCGCAATACCATCCTTGTTCAAAAGATCACTCATTCGCCGGAAAAATGTTCGGTAGTGATGGACCCCTACATGCTCGAACATGCCGACCGAGACAATCTTGTCGAACTGCCCCTTGGTCTCACGGTAGTCCTCAAGCTTGAAGGAGATGCGATCGGGGCGAGGCACTTCGCGCGCCCGCTCTCGCGCGATCTTGAGCTGCTCCTTGCTCAGGGTAATGCCGGTAATGTCCCCGCCGGTCACGCGCGCGAAATAAATCCCCAAACCACCCCAGCCACAGCCGATATCAAGCACCTTGTCACCCGGCCGGACCAGAAGTTTGGCGGTGAGATGGCGCTTCTTTGTAATTTGAGCGGTTTCGAGATCAACGTCAGAGTTTACGAAATAAGCACACGAGTACTGTTGGTCGCTGTCAAGGAACATCCGGTAGATTTCGGGTTCGATATCATAATGCGCGGCTGCGTTCCGCCGCGCACGGGAAATTGGGTTGAACTGGTCAATACGGCGCACAAGCCAACGCGACAAAACCAGCATCCATGTCCATTTGGGAAGCGGCACCTCTTCAGCATTGCTGAGGAGAATTGCCATGAACCGGTAAAAGTCACCCTCTTCAACGACCAGCCGGCCATCCATATAGGCCTCGCCAATCGCGAGCCAGGGATCGATAGCTATTTTGATTTCTGTCCAGCGGTCAGTTACGCGAACCGCACTACGCCGTCCGGTTCCATCACCAAACCGGTGAACACCGCCGCGCGCATCGGTTATCCGCAAGTCACCTTTTCTAATGACAACCCTGAACGCGTATCTGAATGGGCCAAACATCGTGACTGCACCAAAAAGAAGCCACAAGACACCACGCCGTCCAAGACTATAGTCTAACACCAGAATGTGGCATTTGATCTAGTTCAAACAAGAATTGCATCACCAGCAAACACTCCAGTGGTCGCATTCTGACCCTCGATGACATGATAGGCATGCCCGAGCGCGGTGTTTTCTGTGGTGAATTAGACGGTTAGTCTGATTTATCTCGCGTTTCCGCGAAGTCGCTCGGATCGAAGTCGTAACGAGAATTACAAAATTGGCAGGTGACGCGGATTCGTCCATCTTCAGCCATATCCTGCAACTCCCCGGTTGCGAAACTACTCAGCATGGACTTAACCCTGTCGGGGGAACATCCGCACTTAAACATGAGCGGGCGCATCTGGAATGCGCGGGCCTGCTCTTCATGGAATAACCGGTAGACAAGGCGGTCCGGCGGCAAAAGCGGATCGACCAGTTCCTGATCCTGAACCGTGCCAGCAAGAATACGCGCGCGGTTCCAGCCATCTTCGTCCGAAACCTTTTCTGGTGCGTCATGCCCGCCTTCCCGGGTCAGGTGCTGAACCATGAGTCCGCCAGCGCGCCAACGCCATTGGTCCTGATCCACACCGTCCTTGGACGCGCCCGCGCTGTAGTGCCGAGCCACGGCGACCTGAATGAATGTCGGCAATTGCTCTGACTGGCGGAAATAGGTGTCGGCCGCCTCATTCAGATTGCCACCCTCAAGCGCGACCACACCCTGGTAGTTGTCCATATCGGGTCCGCGGTCGATCGTCATGGCGAGATGCCCTTGACCAAGCAGATCGCCAGGTTCGAATTCTTCCTTCGTGTCCAGGGCGGCAACGGCTTCAGCATCGAAACCAGCATAGCCACGCAGCGCCCCGGTGGATTTGTAGTCGACCACGAGCAGATTCACCGGACCGTCGGTCTTCGTCTGAAATGTAAACTTGCCGTCGAACTTGAGCGATGCACCCAGAAGTGCTGTCAGCGCGACCGCCTCACCAAGCAGCTTGCAGACAGACTCAGGGTAGTTGTGCCCACGCAAGATAGCATCAACTGCCGGACCAAGCCGGACCAGACGGCCGCTTATGTCCGCTAGGTCCGCCTGAAATGGCAGAACAATGTCGTCTGCCAGTGTGGCGTCAACTGGCGAACCTGTCTGTGCTACTTCCATTCACTTCAATCCAAGGCACCAGGCAAGAATGGCTTTTTGAGCGTGGAGCCGGTTTTCTGCTTCGTCGAATACCACAGACTGGGGACCATCAATAACGTCCGCCGTCACTTCATCGCCGCGATGAGCCGGAAGGCAATGCATGAAGATCGCATCCTTCTCCGCACATTTCATGAGCTTTTGATCGACCTGATATGGTGCAAGAAGTTTCCTGCGCTCCGCAGCGTTCTTATCGCCCATCGACACCCAGACGTCGGTCATCACAAGATCACCGCCAGCAGCCGCCTCTCCAGGATCCTGAGTTACGAGTGTCTCTCCACCTTCCTTCTTGACCCACGCAAGCACGGCAGGGTCAGGCGACAGCTCCTTCGGGCAGGCGATACGCAACGAAAAACCGAACCGTACAGCGGCATGCATCCATGAAGTGACCATATTATTGCCGTCACCGACCCACACCACATTGCGTCCCGCGATAGAGCCCCTGTGCTCTTCATAGGTCAGAATGTCAGCCATCACCTGGCAGGGATGTGAATAATCCGTCAAACCATTGATCACGGGCACGCTGGCATATTCCGCCAGTTCCGTAATTTTTGAATGGGCATCCGTGCGCAGCATGATCGCATCGATATAACGCGACAGAACACGCGCCGTATCAGCGATGGTCTCGCCTCGTCCCAGTTGCGTCTCGCCGCTGTTGAGCACGATCGTCTGTCCGCCGAGTTGCCGCATGGCCACGTCAAACGAGACCCGTGTGCGTGTCGATGGCTTGTCAAACATCAAGGCAAGCACGGAAGTCGACGGCAGCATCGTCGACTGAGCACCTGGAGTTTCATTCTTCAGCGCCCGTGCGCTTGCAATGAGGCTTTTGAGTGTCTGCGTGTCTAGCGCATCGATATCCAGAAAATGCCGGACTGCCATCACCGTCATACCCCGGTTTGTTCTTTTGCTGACGAAGATACCCGGCCGCACGCAGTCTCAAGCCGCTCGCACGCCAGATCGACATGCTCCGGTTCCACTGTCAGAGGAGGCAGCATGCGCACCACGTTGTCTCCTGCCGGAACAGTGAGAAGTCGCTCTTCGAACAGCGCATCAATCAGTTTCTGGCTCGGCACCTTGCATCTAAGTCCGAGCATCAGCCCTTCACCGCGGATAGTTTCGATCACGGTCGGGTAGGTATCGCATATGCCCGCAAGCTTCTGCTTCAACTTGGTGCCCATATCGCTGACATGGTCAAGAAAGCCTGGAGCGAGCACAACATCGAGCACCGCGTTACCGACGGCCATGGCAAGGGGATTGCCGCCGAAAGTCGAACCGTGTGTTCCCGCGGTCAATCCGACGGCCGCTTCCTTGGTGGCAAGGCATGCCCCAACGGGAAAACCGCCGCCGATCCCTTTAGCAACACCCATAATGTCCGGCGTCACACCGGACCACTCATGGGCAAACAGTTTGCCCGTACGTCCAATGCCCGTCTGCACCTCATCGAATATGAGCAAAATGCCATGCTCATCTGCGAGGGTCCGCAAATCGCGGATAAATTTCCACGGTACGGTCAGGATACCGCCCTCACCGAGCAGCGGTTCGATGGCAATAGCCGCGGTCTCGTCAGTGATGGCCGCACGAACCGCATCGAGATCATTCAGAGGCACCTGATCGAACCCATCCACGGCGGGGCCAAACCCCTCCAGATGCTTCGATTGTCCTCCTGCTGCGATGGTCGCAAGTGTGCGTCCATGGAAGGCGCCTTCGAATGTGATGATCCGGTAGCGCTCACCATTGCCATTCGTCGCATGATATTTACGCGCCATCTTGATCGCGCATTCCATTGCCTCAGCTCCAGAATTTGCAAAGAAGACCTGATCGGCAAAGGTCACGTCCGCAAGCCGGTCAGCAAGCCGCTCCTGACCCGGAATATGATAGAGATTGGAGGTGTGCCAGAGCTTACCAGCCTGTTCGGTCAAGGCAGCAACAAGTGCTGGATGGCAATGCCCAAGTGACACAACAGCCACACCTGCACCGAAATCGAGATATTTTTCGCCTTCCGCAGTCTCCAGATACGCGCCTTCACCTCTTACAAAGGCCAGATCGGCGCGTGCGTATGTCGGTATAACAGCGCTCATGACAATTCACTCAAGTGTTATGTGGAACCAAAAAAGCCGCCAGACAGGCGGCGGCGTCGTGTCTTGGGAATTCTAAGGCAACACCGCGCGCTGTCAATTCGGCCACTGCAATCGAATTTTATGCAGATTTCGTCCACGGCCTCTTCTTTTCTGGGGAAAGTCGTGGCAGAATCCAACTAATCGGTGGAAAAGCCGGACCTGGAACAGGCGGGCGCTTGCCGGACTTTTTCCCGATGGTGTAACTTTACGTTTCGCCAGCCACGCGATTTGAAAGTCTGCTCACCGGCTGGCAGTGACCTCACGTAAGAGTTGGCGTTAATACCGTGCCGCATTTCTGTGGCAACGGAAGGAGTCTGAGTCCGAAAACAAGCAATTATAATGAAGGAGGCATGGCCCCATGGCGTGGACTGACGATCGCGTCGAACTACTAAAAAATCTTTGGGCAGAGGGACTTAGCGCCAGCCAGATCGCCAACCGGCTCGGCGGCGTCACGCGCAATGCGGTTATTGGCAAGGTGCATCGGCTTGGGCTTTCGGGCCGCACGACTACATCACGTGCAAAAGCCCCGCGCACCCGCCGCAGACCGGTCCATACCCAAAACAGGCCTGCTCGACCACAGCTGCGCAGTCATGGCAACTTGGCGCTCAAGCCGTCTTACGACACTGATGCGGAAGAGGAACTTGAACTGGTTCCGGCACAAATTCAGGAGCTTGTCATACCGCTCAATGAGCGCGCCAGCATTCTCACGCTCGACGAAACGAGATGCCGCTGGCCGATCGGCGATCCGGGAGATGAGGAGTTTCATTTCTGTGGGCGCAGTTCCGATGTCGGTGCACCGTATTGCGAATTTCATTCGCAAATCGCCTACCAGCCTGCCCAATCTCGTCGGAAGGCAGCGCGCGCCTAGCGCGTTACCTTTAGACGCGCTGAGGCGTCAAGAGACAAAAATTGGCGCATCCGGTTTTCACCGGGGGCGCCAATTCTTTTTGTCCACGAGCGAAGGCCGTTCTGTTCAAAGATAAGTCCCCCGGCCTAGGATGGGCGTGTATGGCAGGAGCGGAACCCCATGAACAAGGAAACCGGCGCTGCGAACGCAGAAATTGATTTCGACGCGTTCAATCTGGAAAATCCCGTACTTCCCGAAGCAATCGCTGCGCAGGCGTTTGCGAGCGGTGGATATCCCTACACAGAACGCATGCCGCGCAAGACCTACGAACGCGACCTAGCTCTGCTGCAGATTGAACTGCTCAAACTGCAGCGTTGGGCCCTGGATACAGGCGAACGGATTGTCATCTTGTTCGAAGGTCGCGACGCGGCAGGTAAAGGTGGAACCATCAAGCGCTTCATGGAGCATCTCAATCCGCGCCACGCGCATGTTGTGGCTCTGACCAAGCCCACAGAGGCCGAACGTGGTCAATGGTATTTTCAGCGCTATGCCGCGCAATTGCCGACCGCAGGCGACATGGCCCTGTTCGATCGTTCCTGGTACAACCGCGCAGGCGTTGAGCCGGTTATGGGTTTTTGCAAGCCGGAACAGACGAAAAAGTTTCTGAAAGAAGCGCCCGAATTCGAGTCGGCTCTTGTCCGCGACGGTGTGAAGCTCTTCAAACTATGGTTGACCGTAGGCCGCGCCATGCAATTGAAGCGATTCCATGAACGCCAACACGATCCGTTGAAATCGTGGAAGCTGTCACCGATTGATCTGAAGTCCATACCGAAATGGGATGACTACACGGCCGCACGGGACGCCATGTTCGAAAACACACATACCGATGTTGCGCCATGGACAGTCATCCGCTCCAATGACAAGCGCCGGGCCCGCCTCGGTGCGATCCGGCACGTTCTTTCTGCCCTTGACTATGCGGAGAAAGATGCAAGTCTCATTGTGAAACCTGATCCAAAGATTGTCGGTTGTGACAACGACTTTTTTGTAAACGCGTAACACCAACGCCCGCCCCTGGTTATGATGTCAAAATCCGTCTACCCGACCATCAACGCCGAGCGCCTGTGGCAACGCCATGTGGATATGGCAAAGCTTGGCGCAACCAATGGCGGAGGTGTCCATCGGCTGGCGCTGACGGCGGAAGATATCCAGGCGCATGTGCTGTTGGCGCAGTGGGCGCAGGCACAAGGCTTCTCCATAGCCCTCGACCCGATGGGAAATATGTTCATTCGACGAGAGGGGACAGACCCATCTCTCCCCGCCGTCTCGAGTGGCTCGCACACCGATACCCAGCCCAATGGCGGCCGTTTCGATGGCATAACCGGTGTGCTGACCGCCTTCGAGTCTCTGGAGACAATT
>Ga0209633_10000090_pt1 | contig 105012 bp, 92 predicted proteins | sample Cruoilmetagenom1_FD_187290 | JGI IMG/M metagenome (GOLD analysis project Ga0209633, IMG submission 187290) | Oil polluted marine microbial communities from Coal Oil Point, Santa Barbara, California, USA - Sample 1 (SPAdes) (version 2) | ecosystem: Environmental > Aquatic > Marine > Oil seeps ... | reverse complement strand
CTGATTTAGAGGACACTTATTTTGACCCTACTAGTAGAATATATTTACAAACTGCAGTACCAAGGGTTAAAGGTAATTTATCTCATAACCTGAAATTGGGTGAAAAGTGGAACATCTTTTTACGTAATGCATATTTCGGTGAAGTTGAAGAAGCTACTAACAGTACTCCTCAGGTATATGGAGGGAAAGTGGTTACAGATTTAACTTTTGGATATCAATTAGGAGAAAATACCAGACTTACTTTTGGAGCCAATAATATATTAGATGTTTATGCTGACCAGACTATAGATTTTAGATCTTCAGGAAGATTCATATATTCAAGACGTTCTCAACAATTTGGTACAAATGGACGTTTTCTGTTTGCAAGATTAAATTTTACGATTAAATAGTTTATAGTATATTTTATTATTATAGTTTAAAAGGTTGCTTAATAGCAACCTTTTTTTGTTTAATAAATAATTAATTTTGAAAAAAACTTTAGTAATTTGCACCAATTATTATTGGATGATTTCTCTCCTTAAGAAGGAATTTTATAATATATAATTAAAAATTAGAGAAAATGGTTATTACTGAGCGTGTTTTATCACAACAAGCAATAGATTTAGAAAATAAATACGGAGCGCATAACTATCATCCACTGCCAGTAGTTTTGAATAAAGGTGAAGGTGTTTATGTTTGGGATGTAGATGGAAAAAAATACTATGATTTTCTTTCAGCATATTCAGCCATGAATCAAGGGCATTGTCACCCTAAAATTATTAATGCTTTAAAAGAACAGGCCGAAAATTTAACACTTACTTCAAGAGCATTTTATAATGACAAACTAGGACAATATGAAAAGTACATTACTGAGTATTTTGGTTTTGATAAGGTTTTACCTATGAATACTGGTGCAGAAGCAGTTGAAACTGCTATAAAAATATCCAGGAAATGGGGTTACGAAAAAAAAGGAATTCCTGCTAATCAAGCTAAAATAATTGTTTGCGAGAATAATTTTCATGGTAGAACAGTGACCATCATTTCTGCTTCTAATGATCAGGTGGCAACAGAGAATTTCGGACCATTTACACCGGGTATAATTTCCATACCTTATAATAATTTAGATGCCTTAAAGAAGGAGCTTGAAGATTCAACCGTAGCAGCTTTTTTAGTAGAACCCATACAAGGCGAAGCGGGCGTTTATGTACCCGATGATTTATATATAAAAGAAGCTCACGAACTTTGTAAACAAAAAAATGTTTTGTTTGTAGCAGATGAAGTACAAACAGGTATTGCCAGAACTGGCAAATTATTAGCTGTTAACCATTCAGCCATTAAACCGGATATATTAATCTTAGGGAAAGCAATTTCGGGAGGTGTACTACCAGTATCTGCTGTCTTGGCCGACGATGCTATTATGGAAGTTATTACGCCAGGAACCCATGGCTCTACTTTTGGTGGTAACCCACTGGCGTGTGCAGTAGCCATAGCAGCTTTAGAAGTAGTTGAAGAGGAGCGTCTTGCAGAAAATGCAGATAAACTTGGAGGTATTTTCAGAAAAGGTATGCAAGCATTAATTAAAAAAACTGATTTAGTTAAGTTAGTCAGAGGTAAAGGTTTATTGAATGCTATTGTTATTAATGATTCTGAGGCTAGCACAACCGCCTGGGATATTTGTATAGATTTAAAAGAAAATGGTTTGTTAGCCAAGCCTACACATGGTAATATCATTCGATTTGCGCCGCCATTAATAATGACTGAAGAGCAAATGCATGAATGTATCACAATTATTAGTGATACACTTATAAATTTTAAAAAGTAATCTTATGAGGTTTTTAAGAAACCTATCCATTATAACGATATTACTATTTTCACAATCTATGGTTGCTCAACAAAATAAGATTGATGAAATAAAAGAAGTGATATCACTATTTTTTACAGGCTTACAAAACGGAGACACATTACTAATTAAAAAAACTATTAGTAATGAATTGAAATTACAGACTGTTTTTAAGGATAGAGAAGGGAAATCAATGTTAAGAAACGAAGATGTTTCAAAATTTTTGAAGGCAGTAGCTTCAAAAAAACCTGAAGATAGCTGGAATGAAAAACTACTTTCATATAACATCCAAATTGATGGTACTATGGCGAATGTTTGGACAGCTTATGAATTTTACTTAAACAATGATTTTAGTCATTGTGGGGTAAATTCTTTCCAACTATTTTTCGATGATAAACAATGGAAGATCATATATTTAATTGACACCAGGAGGAAACAAGATTGTAAACAAGAATAAATGACTGATAATCAAAACGTAAAGCTAACTAAAGAAGAGTTTGAAAGCGTAACATCGAATGAGAAACTAATTCAATTAATCAATAAAAAAGGGAAAAATATTGACAATATATTGAATACCATACAATATCAAGATGAACTTAGAAAACTGCAGATTGAGTTGGTGAAACTGCAACAATGGGTAACAAGTAATAAAAAACGTATTGTAATTATATTTGAGGGTAGAGATGCTGCCGGTAAAGGAGGTAATATTAGACGTTTTACCGAACATCTTAATCCGCGTTCTACAAATTTGGTAGCATTGACCAAACCTACGGAAATAGAACAGGGACAGTGGTATTTTCAACGCTATATTAAGGAACTGTCCAATCCGGGTGAGATTGTTTTTTTCGATAGAAGTTGGTATAATAGAGCTGTAGTTGAACCGGTTATGGGCTTTTGTAATGATGAACAATATTTTAGGTTTATGTTACAGGTACCTGAATTTGAACATATGTTGTATGAAGATGGGGTTAAGATCATTAAATTTTGGTTTTCTATTTCTAAAGAAGAACAGAAAGCCAGATTCGATTCGAGGTTGCAAACACCGTTGAAAAGATGGAAATTCAGCCCGGTTGATCAAAAGGGTCAGGAGTTATGGGATAAATATACTTTCTATAAAGAGCAAATGTTCAGTAAAACGCATACTACCTATTGTCCATGGATTATTGTAAAAGCCAATGATAAAAAAGTGGCACGTTTAGAAACGATGCGTTATGTATTATCTCAGTTTGAATATCCTGATAAAGATAAAGCATTAACAACATTATTTCCTGATCCGAATGTAATTATGCGTTATTACAGATCAGCTAAACAACTAGATTTTTAGAGTATGGAAAAATTCACTTTTACCGATGCCGATGTTGCCAAATTAAATACTAAAAAGGGCTTACGGGTTTTACTTTCTGAGCAACCCTATAATCCTGCAAAAGCAATACGATATTTAGACTACGAAAAAAAGTTGAAAAAATTACAAGTTGACCTGGTAAGATTGCAAAGTTGGGTTATCAATAACAATGAGCGTGTCATTATTATTTTCGAAGGAAGGGATGCAGCGGGTAAAGGTGGCGCCATACGTAGAATAACAGAAAGGATCAACCCTCGTCATATTAGAATTGTAGCTTTACCACAACCATCAGAAGAAGAAAAGACACAGTGGTATTTTCAACGTTATATTAGCCAATTCCCGAAAGCAGGTGAGATAGTGTTTTTCGATAGAAGTTGGTATAATAGAGCTGTAGTTGAACCTGTAAACGGATTTTGCACACAAGAAGAATACACTATATTTATGAACCAAGTGAATGATTTTGAACGTATGATTACGGAATCGGGTATTAGACTGGTCAAAATATATATGTCAATTTCAAAATCAGAGCAAGCAGAACGATTTAATGATATTAAGAATGATCCTTTAAAACATTGGAAAATGACACCTGTGGACGAAAAGGCTCAGGAGCTTTGGGATGAGTATACCAACTATAAAAATCTAATGTTTGAGAATACAAAAAATGGAGATATCCCTTTTCAGGTTATCAGGGCAAATAGAAAAACTTCAGCCCGCATCAATGTCATTCAGCATATTTTAAAATCGATTCCTTATGATAAAACATTGGAAGTTTGATGTCTAAAATTAAATTAATATCAACTTCCCGGTGCCAACATTGTAAAAGGATAAGAAGGAATATTCCTTAAGATCCAGAAAAGGATTGTTATTAATAATACGATCAATAAATTTTTTGTAGTATCAAAAATGCTTTTATAATTTTTATGGAAGTAGGTATTGCTAAATAGTACACCATAGTGATATATGGCAGTTGGTATTCCTATTAATAATAATATATTGTTATTTGCAGCCCTTATAAATTCAAAATGAAGTAAATGATGTATGGCCCGCTGACTGCCACAACCAGGACAATATACTCCTGTTGTCCTGTATAAAGGACATTTCAACATAAAATCTACCTCGTCAGGATTTATAGAAAAATAAAAAAATGCTACCACTCCAAAAAGTAATAGCATTATATAATGTTTTGGCTTCATTAATGATTATTGATTTTGTTGCACTTGCTCAATAATGTCTTTATATTGCTCCATCATTTCACCATATTTTCCGGTAGAAATAGCGTATAGTAACCATAATACTGCTAATCCGCCAATTACAATACCGATAATCGAAGTTATTCTGCCAGTTTCGGCATTTTTTAGACCGGTATACATATCAGGATTTTCTTCGTGTACTTTTTTTGCTTTTTTTGCTTCATTTATTCCTATAAAACCCAGTATTAATCCGGGAAGTCCATAACAACAACATGCAGTTACGATTGATACAATTCCTAGAATTAGAGCAGCTTGTGAATGAGGTAATTTTTGTTTTTCCATGGTTTTAGATTTTGGTTTAAAAAATTTTCAAGAGAAAATTGGTTGACATTAAAACGATGTTTATAATAAATAAATATAATAGGACTCTATGTCCTTTTTCAAAGTCAAATTTTATATGTAAGAGTAAAAAAGCAAACATCGTAATAAGTGTATAAATGGCAGGATATATATAAAAAGCTTCCAAAAATTCACCTTTTATTAAATGGATTATGGAACGTTGCATACCACACCCCATACACTCAACATCAAATTGTTGTTTCCATTGACAGGATAATAAGTTTTTTTCTAAAAATGATAGTAAACTCATATTAGTTTATTCGCTTTTAGGTTTTTCGTTACTTGTTGTACCGAAATCAAAAACATCAAATCGTTTTGTATTATCATTTGCATTTGTCAACTCTAACAATTCAATCGTAAAAGTAGTAGTATATATTTCCTGGTACTGATTTGGAGTAATAGTTCTCAGATCTGATGTTGTTGTATCTGAATCTAAATAGTCAACTATTGTGTCAAGATCGTCATCATTGGTTATTGATTCTTCAATAGATGGGACACCATCACCATCATCGTCATTATCTAAGTAATTTGGTAATGCATCTCCATCAGTATTATCATTTGTAGGATCGTTATCCTCATTTGGATCTTCATCTTTGGTTAAAATACCATCATTGTCATCATCTCGATCTATATAATCAGGAAAAGTATCGTTATCACTATCTATTTCATAAACATCTGGTATATCATTTTCGTCAGTATCTGTATAATCGGTTATGCTTGCGTCCCCATCATTGCCGTCATCAGTGGTATCAGAATAGTTGGGGATATTATCACCATCTTCATCACCATTAGGGTCATTACCATTACATTCCAATATGCCGGAAACCCCATCTTCATCATCTCTGGTGGTAAAAGTATCAACAATCAATAATTCTCCGCTTCCTATCCATTCATTAATTATATTAGGTGTAGTTGGAGGTATATTTTGGCAGAAATAATCACTCCCCGGTTTGCTGTCTAAAGTTCTGTAAGTAATTGCATCAGAAGCCAGCGTAAATTCTTCATTATCCCAATCGGTTGTAAAAAAATTCTCGTCTGTAGCACTGTTACTCAATTCAATAATTAGCGTTTCATTTTCATTGATCTTATAAAGCACTAAATCTCCACAATTTTCAATCTCGGCATCAGAAAAATTAAATTCGGGAATATCAACATTACCGTCATCACATGATAAGGCAATTACAGCTAAAAGAAATACAACTAATTTTTTCATCTGAACAAAAATAGGAGTTTTAACCTATAGAATAAAAATACTTACTGTTAATTTTAGTTACTTTTGCCTAAGTTTGAGAAATAATGAATACAATTTATCTAGATAACGCAGCTACTACTCCAATCGATAATGATGTAATTGACACGATTACTAAAGTTATGAAGGAAATTTATGGTAATCCTTCTTCAACACATCAATTGGGCAGAAAAGCAAAGGCCGTTGTTGAAGGAGCCCGTAAAAGCATTGCAAAACATTTTAATGTATCGGCTGGTGAAGTTGTATTTACTGCCGGAGGTAGTGAAGCTGATAATCTAATTTTACGCAATGCAGTGGTAAATTTGAATGTAAAAAGAATTATTATTTCCAACATTGAGCATCATGCAGTATTGCACACGGTAGAGGCGTTAGAAAAAGAATTTGATATCGTTGTTGAGTATGTCAATTTAGATGAAAAAGGGAATATTGATTATCAACATTTGGTAGAATTATTAAGGACTGCTGAGACCAAGACCCTGGTCAGTTTAATGCATATCAACAATGAACTGGGTAATTTATTGGACATTCGAAAAGTATCTGATATTTGTATAGAAAATAATGCATTATTTCATTCAGATACGGTTCAAACCATAGGTCATTATAAAATAGATTTGCAACAAATTCCGATTGATTTTATAACGGCCAGTGCACATAAATTTCATGGGCCAAAAGGGGTAGGGTTTGCTATTATTAAAAAAGGATTTGGTATCCAACCAATACTCATTGGGGGGGAACAGGAACGTGGTGCAAGAGCCGGAACGGAAAATGTACATAATATAGCTGGTATGCATAAGGCATTAGATATAGCAATTGCTAATTTAGAAAGGGATAAAAAATATATAACTGAGTTAAAGAGTTATTTTATTGATCGGTTGAAAACAATTGTACCACAAATACAATTTAATGGTCATTCTGATGATCCTGACAAAAGCTCTTATATTATTGTCAATGCGCGTTTTCCGAAAGAACTGCCTATGCTGTTATTTAATTTAGACCTAAAAGGAATAGCTGCTTCCGGTGGGAGTGCCTGCCAAAGTGGTAGTGCCCAAGGCTCTCATGTATTAAATGCCATTTTACCTGAAAGTGAAGTTCAAAAAACATCTGTACGTTTTTCGTTTAGTAAATATATTACTAAAAAAGATCTGGATTATACCTTGGGTGTACTTAAGGAGTGGGTTTAACCTCTATTAATTTCACTTTTTTCACAACCTTATATTCTAATAAAAAATTATTCATTGATAATAAAAGTATTATCTTTTTGTCTTTATGTAAAGTTTATTTGTCATTATGATAAATATTTATTACATTTGATCCAATATTAAATTTTTTTAAAATGAGAACACACTATTTATTACCCTGGAAGTACAAAAAGATTGGCTGGTTTATTTTTATCCCGACATTTATTGTTGGATTGTACACAGTTATTACTGAATTTGAACCTGAGTTTTTTGATGTTAATGTTTTTGCGATATTTATTGAAGGTATTTTTCAAGACGATAATAGGCTATTAGGATTTATAAATAACAATATTTTGAATGAAATCTTAGGAATTTTAATGATAATCAGTTCTATTTTAATTGCTTTCTCTAAGGAACCAGATGAAGATGAATATATTTCTAAAATTAGATTGGAGTCACTCGTATGGGCCACATATGTAAGTTATGGAATCTTGCTTTTGGCTTTTTTATTGGTATATGACCTTTCTTTTTGGTGGGTAATGATTTTCAATATGTTCACCATATTATTATTTTTTATTATTCGTTTTAACTGGCAAGTTTGGAAATTTAGAAAATCTGTTGATTATGCAAAATAGTATCAAAGTTGAACGTGCAAAGAAGAATTTAACACAAGAGAAGTTGGCTGTGCGAGCAAAGGTAAGTAGGCAGACCATCAACGCCATGGAATTGGGGAAATATGTGCCTTCAACCGTTCTTTCATTACGATTGGCAGCAATATTTGGAGTTGAGGTCAGTGAAATTTTTAAGTTAGAAGAATCAGATTGGAAATAGATTGTTGAATTAAAGGGAAATCGTAAAAATCTACTAAGGTTTAAGAAATTTATAATCAAAGAAGATTTAGAATATACCCTGTTGCAGTTAAAGAATTAATATAGTTTTATCGAAACGCTGAATTATTCAATTCCCAATATTGGGATAAAATATTCAATACTAAATCTGAATAGGTCCATCCAATGCCGTTGGCTGCAATCATTGTCAAGCTGTCCTGGTCTTTTCTGTGTGGTCGTGAAGCACCAGTCATATTCGGTTTCATATTAAGGTCAAATAGCTGGTATTGGTTATTTTTATTTTTTCTACAATCAATTCGAATCGGGGCTTTGGCTCCCACAATCTTAGCGGCTGCTTCACATTTTTGAGATATTTCTTTTATCTCTTTGGAATTTAGCTCCTTCGTTGAAATTACCCTACTATTATTTACAACAGCAACAATGCCATTGTAGGGCGCAACCCCATCAATATGATTAAATCTTTCGACCGGTGGTAATGACCAATAATCATTCTTTATAATTTTCCTTTTTTTAAAAGTGTAATTTCCCGGAGGCATTATGGTAAGGGTAATTTCTTTACCGGGCAAAAATTCTTCGGCCATTACTTTTGTACCATATTTTTTAGAAGAAATTAATTTTGAAATTCCGTTCTTCAATTCATTTTCATTTTGCACAACCATAACTCCTTGACTTCCTCTTCCCCTGACGGGTTTTAAAACGACAGGAAATTTAATGTTACTTTTTTCTAATTTACTTGAAGTAAAAATGTGAGATGTTGCAATGGGAAGAGACTTTTCTCTTAAAAAAGTATTGGTATAAAATTTATCATCAAAAATTTCAACTTTCTCAGGTTCTTGACCAACAATTAAAAGATTCTTATCGATGAAGCGCAAAATAGGATGTTTTGAATATAGAACTGTATTTAGCCAAAAAAGGGAGACACCTTTTTCGATTGCTGCTTTAATACCAACATCAGAATCAGGAAACACCCAATCAAAGTTATTTTTTATGTTTGGAGAATTTACGGGAGTTATTATGTCAACGTTGTTTTGTTGTAGTTCAAAGGCAATATCCGCTCCACTATCTGAATAACCGCCATCTTTCATGGGTTTAACTATTCCGTTAATCTTTAGAGGTGTTTTTGATTGGTATAATATGGCAACTTTTAGCGCATCCATTCTGTTTTTGTCAATTAGTAATATATTATGAACGAAGTTAGCTGTTTCGAATCAAAAACCATTTAGTTTATGCCATAAAAAAACCGAAGCATTAACTTCAGTTTTTTCAATATAACCTGTCATTCTTAGTGTCCCGATAGCTATCGGGACGAAGAATCTCATAAAAAAATAGATTCTTCCCAGAGTGGTTTAGAGCCCGAATGACATATTTTTAGATTATTTTTTTCTTTGCTTCTGTGCCTCTTGCTGTGTCTGAGCTTGCTTCATTGCATCATCCAAACGTTGTCTGAATTTACTTTTCTTCTTCTCAGGTTTTGCCTTATTTTCTTGGATCTGTGCATGTATTTTATCCTCATCTAAAATATAATGCTTAATGACCAGCATAATAGCAATGGTCAGTAAATTTGAAATAAAATAATATAAACTCAAACTACTGGCATAATTATTAAAGAAGAACAACATCATGATCGGTGAAAAATACATCATCATTTTCATCATTTTCCCCATATCCGGCATGCCCTCCTGTGCAGGCTGTTGCATGTTCATCTGTTGGCTTTGTGTCATTTGCATATAAAAGAAAATAGCTATCGAAGCCAGTATTGGAAACAAACTAACATGATCACCATAAAATGGAATATTAAACGGTAATTTTGCTATGGTATCATAGGATGAGAGGTCATTGGCCCACAAAAACCCTTTTTGACGTAATTCTAAATTAGAAGGGAAAAATCTAAACAATGCAAAGAATACAGGCATTTGTATCAAAGCGGGAATACAACCTGAAAGTGGGCTTACACCCGCTTTGCGCTGCAATGCCATCGTTTCCTGCTGACGTTTCATCGCATTCTCTTTCCCTTTATATTTCTCATTGATCTCTTGCATTTCCGGGCGAATTACCTTCATTTTTGCACTTGATAAATACGACTTATATACTACAGGTGACATTATGATCCGTACTACTATGGTCATTAAAATAATGATCAATCCATAGTTACCAATAAACGAACTTAAAAAACTAAAAACAGGCACAAAAATTAGCCGGTTGATCCATCCGAAAATTCCCCAACCTAAATCAGCAACTTCATTGAGGTCAGTACCTTTATATGCCTTCAATGTTTTATAGTCGGTAGGTCCAAAATACATGTTCATTGCATAATTCAATTCACCATTTTTCATTTCTAAAGGAGCCTTCATGCTAAACTGTTTGGTATAAACGGTATCAATATCTTCATCTTCAACTAAATTCTTTGAAATGATATTAGCAGAAGAAAAAGGTGTGTCCGTCATTAAGATCGAAGAGAAAAAATGTTGTTTGAATGCAACCCAATCTATATCCTTTTCGGTTTCATCATCTTCTTGTGATAAGTAACTTACATCATCTTCACTTTTGTAGTAATATTCCGTGTACATGTTTTCAGTACGCAAACTTTTTTCTTGTCTATATGCTTTTAGGTCCCAGTCTAAATTCAAATTTTGAGAAGTATTGATTGCCCTATCCATACCTTGCGACTTAATCGCAAAATCTAACATATAGTCATCAGGTTTAATTTCATAACGATATTCTAAATATCGGTCACTTGCTACTTTTAATTTCATAGAAAGTACCTGATTATTGCCATTATTAGTTAATACAGGTTCAAAGAACAGGTCTTTGGTATTCAAAATTCTATTATCTGTGGTGCCGAAATTTATATTGAATGAGGCGTTATTGTTTTTCACTAAATACAAGGGTAGTGAATCGTGAGTTTTGTAGTTTTTTAGTTCAACTTCGGTAATTTGCCCCCCTTTATTGGCGACTTTAATTTTCAGCAAGCTGTTTTCTATAATGGTTTCATTCGCTTTCGCTGATGGAAGTGTTGCGCTATAGGCAAAAACACCAAGCTCATTTTGTGCGTTAGCTACAGCAGTAGAATCGGTTGCGTTTATTCTGGTAATTGCAGTTTCCAGTTGAACTGTATCTTTTTGAATTAATTGTTGTGCTTTCTGAATGGAATCTTGAACTTGTTCGGTTCTTTGTTTCGCAAGCTCTTCAGGAGTAGGTTGGTTGGTATAAAAGTACCAGAGCATTATCGCGCCTAATAACACAAATCCTATAAGTGAGTTTACATCAAATTTTTTTTCTTCCATAATTCAGGATGTCAGGTTGACATATATTAAAAACATTCAGCTATAAATAATTGACAATTAGTCAAAATTTGCAGTTGCGAAAGTATAAAAAACTAAGCATATAGCCTTTATTTGTTACGTTTTTTTAGTTTATTAATTAAAAGTATAGATTCACTTCGTTATGGATAGTCAAATAGCATTCCAAAATAGAACTAGCCAATTAATTTCTTAATAGCCAGCGCTAATTTATCAGCAGCTTCAGGGTTATTTCTGAACCATAATTCAGGTTCGATCAATTCGAATTCAGAAACTGCTAGTTTTCCATCATTATCCGTAAACATATCCACCCTGGCATATAAAGGTTTGGGTAGGCAAACGTTTATCGCCTTTTCAGCAAATTCAATTTCTGTTGTGGTGGGAATGTATTTGTGTACAGTACCTCCAAAATCATCTTGAACTCTGAAATCACATTTTTTGGCTCTTTTCAATACGGCATGTGTGAATTTACCATCAATTAATATCAAAGAGAGCTCTCCTTTTTCAACAATATTATGTTGAAATGGCTGTAGCATAAATGCTTCTTTACAGATCAATTCTTTAAAAAGTGCTTCGTGCAAATTCAAATTTCGGCTGTTTAATTTGAATGTATTTTTAGCAGCACCCGAAATTGCCGGTTTTAATACCGTTGTTGCCCAGTTAGTTTCTCTATGGAGTTGTGCGAGTGTTTTTCTCGTACCGATTTCAATAAATAGTGTTGGCGTGCAGTGGACACCATTTTTTTCCAGATCCTGCATATAATGTTTATCGATATTCCATTTGATAGTACTTTCAGGATTTATGAAACGGGTTTTTCTACCGGTAATGTTTAGCCAATTGGAAAATGCAACAAAGCGGTCAAAATAATCCCATGTAGATCTAAATAAAGCATATCGTGTAGTGGACCAATCAAAATAAGGATCATCCCAGGAAAGACGAAGTACTTTTAACCCTAATTTTTCTAAGGATTTCTGAACGAATTCATCTTCAAGAAGTATATTTTTAACATATACATCAGATTCTTTTGGGTTTATATATCTGGGATCTGTTAATAATACGACATCAACTTTTTTCATATAAGATATCCAATTAGAATCCGGCTGCCTTATCATCACCTCTCGGATCGGCACCTCCCTCCAACCTGCCGTCAGGTAATACTAAAATTGCATCAACTTTACCAATAATAGGCGTATTCCCACTGTCTATGGTATACCCTAACTTTTTCAAGGGGTCAAATACTAACGAATCAAATGAGGGCTCAAATTTTATATCATCCGGTAACCATTGATGATGAAAACGAGTTTTAGAAACTGATTCTTGCATTGTCATATCATATTCCAGCACATTTAAAATATTTTGCATTACAGAAGTAATAATGGTTGAACCTCCGGGAGAACCTAATACCATTTTAAGCTCGCCGCCTTTTTCAACTATTGTCGGTGTCATAGAACTCAACATGCGTTTTTCAGGAGCAATAGCATTAGCTTCTGCTCCAATTAAACCAAACATATTTGGTACCCCAGGTTTTGCACTTAGGTCATCCATTTCATTATTTAAAAAAAATCCTCCTTTTTCGACATATACTTTTGAACCATAGGCCCCATTCAAAGTAGTGGTTACAGATACCGCATTGCCAAACTTGTCAATAATAGAGTAGTGGGTGGTTTCATTACTTTCATATCCAACAATATTTCCATAAGAAACGGTCGACGATTTCGTAGCTTTGTTCCAATTAAAATCTGCCATTCTAGAACTCAGGTACGATTCACCTATAAGACTGTCAACAGGAATATTTACAAAATCGGGATCACCCAAAAAATGAGCCCTGTCGGCATAAGCCCTACGTTCGGCTTCCGCAATTAATTGTATATATTTAGGCGAATTATGCTCATATTGTTGTATTCCGTAAGGTTCAATACTTTTTAAGATTTGAGCGATACAAATACCACCACTTGAAGGTGGAGACATAGAAATGATTTTATTTCCATCATAAGTAAATGTTATTGGATCTCGCCATTTCGCTTCATATCTGGCTAAATCTTCATTGGTAATGATACCTCCGAGTTGTTGGATATATTCAACCAGTATATCGGCTGTTTTTCCTTTATAAAATTCATCGCGGCCATTATCTCTAATTCTTGTCAAAGTAGCCGTTAAGGCATGATACTTAATGGTGTCACCAGCTTTCCATTCTTTGTCTAAATGAATAGTACGCTTATTAGCTTTGCTAAAAAGAGGCCTATAGTGTGCTAACCTTTTTGCTTGTTTTTCGGTAATTATAACTCCATTATTACTCAGGTCTATAGCCGGCTGAATTAGTTTTTCAAATGGAATAGTTCCGAATTTTTTGTGAACTTCAAATAATCCGGCAAGCGTACCTGGAACTCCAATTGCCATGGCACCCAATGTACTTTTGTCTTTAATAACATTTCCATCAGAATCTAAATACATATCACGAGTTGACGCTAATGGTGCTTTTTCTCGATAATCTATTGCACCTGTAGTACCGTTGTTCAATCTATAAACCATAAAACCACCGCCACCAATATTTCCTGCAAAAGGGTATGCTACCAATAAGGCCAGGTCAGTGGCAATCATGGCATCAAATGCATTACCACCTTGTTCCATAACAGCAGCACCTATTTTGGAGGCTTCTACTCTGGCAGAGACTACAATGGCACTGTCGGCTATAAAACCGTATTCTTTTGTCGTGGAAGTACGTTTTATCTCTTGTTTACATTGAATACATACAAAAGAAATAAGGAGCAATGCAAAAAATTGTTTCATCTGTTTTATTTTTTTTTATGAAAATGAAAGTAATAAAAAATATTTTCACATTCAGGAACTCTCATGAGTTTATTTTATTAATGCCCTAAGTTTTTTTTTGATTAAAAAAGCTTATGTTCGTTTCATCTGCTTAAAGTTTGAAGTTTTTCATCGCAAAAGGTACATAATTTTCTAAAAAATAAGGTAAAATCATGTTCAAATTCAGTATAATAAAGGGTAAGATCTTCTACAGCCAAATACATTTGCGATTTGTTATTGGTACGACTATCCATACCTTGTAACACTTTTTCAATTCCTTCAATAGTCCTATAATTATACAACCAGTTTCCTTTTATCATATACGGTAGCAAATATCGCACTCTCTCAGGGAGCATATTGTAATTCAATTCCAATAAATTATAAAAAGAATGAACATATTCGTTTAAAGGAATTTTACTGTAATTTGACCAATTTTTAGCTAAATAATGATCATATAAAATATCAATGATTACACCATCGTAATGACGATATCTACTGTGTAATCTTTCTTTACTTATCCTAACTGTAGGATGCTTATCAGTAAAAGAATCTATTTGGCGATGCAATAGGATCCCTTGTTGGATTTCCAAAGGATATTCCTTGTATTTATTACCCTTTATCGAGTCTGCAATAAAGTTACCTATTTTAATATCATCGCTTTTACCGGATAGATAGATGTGAGCTAAAAAATTCATTGATACGAATATAATAAACTTATACCATTTTAAGGTAGATCAAGTATTACCCTGACCTTTAATATTCCTATTGAAAAACTAAAATGCCAACATAAACTCGAAAAAAAGCTCCTCTACATTCAGAAGAGGAGCCTAAACTAAGGTTTGATTTATAGGATGTCATGGAATAATAAACTCCCAATCCATTTTTTTAAAGAGCTCTAAGAGCTCTTCTTTTTTATCCATCTCACAGATAAAATATTCATATTGCCCATTAGCAGCGATAAGTGCAATTAAGCCTTTAGATTGAATGGCCTTATTAACTGCCTGTAAATAAGAATTTGTCCAGTCACTCTTACCAACAGGTCTAAAATTCATCTTCTGCGTATATCGTAATTTGCCCAAAGATTTTTTTGTTTTTTTAGCATCTTCACCATATCCCATTAATCTATAATGGGTTAGTATTAAATTTATAGCCCTATGAAAATAAGGTGTTTCACCATCGGCTAATGTCCATTCTGCCAATAAGGGATTTGGTTCAACAACAATTTGACCTTTATAATTTTTTTTGTTCCAGTTAGGAATGGTCCTGATAGCTAAATCTTTAAACACATAATCAAATTTCTTAGGGTCAATATAAGATAACCAAATTTTTTCAGCAATATCATTAATGTCATTTTCAGAATAATAAGAACTCCCTAATAAGGTAACAATGTTTTTTATGTGCTCTTTATTAATGGCTATACCTTCTAAATTAGGTTTCTTTTTCTTATATTCTTTTATTTTACTTTTAAAGACTAATTTAGTATAATCTGGTTGAGACCAACTGCTTACATTAAACCCGATAACTGCCATTAATAATAGGGCCATCCTCTTCATATTCATTATGATGAATTTTTAAAATTAATAATAATTGGTTTGGTAGTTAATTTTAGTGAAAAACCGCCCAAATTAGAACGATCTTTTTATGGTTAAAGTATGCGAGTTGAAATTAAGGTTTTACAAAATCCCATTTTATTTTTTTGAAAAGATTGGTAAGCCTTTCTTTTTTATCAATTTGGCATACTATAATATCGTAATGTCCTTTCGTAACTAGTGCAACCAGCCCTTTCTTCTCTAACTCTGCATTGACGGTTTCTAGATAAGAGTATGCCCAATCATCATCTTTCGGTTCCTGAAGATTGATATTTTTTGTTACTAACAATTCATTAAAAGAAGATTTAACACCTTGGGCATCATCACCATACGTTATCAAACTATAATAGTCGAGTATTTTACTCAAAGCAATTTGAAAGTAAGGAAATTCATCGTCATTAATGGTCCACTCAGTAAGATATGGGTTCGGTTCTAATACTAATTCGCCGTTAGCATTTTTATGTCCCCAATTATTAATTGTTTTTACTGCAAAATCTTTATATACGTAATCAAAAACTTTAGGATTAGTAAATGCTAACCAGGCTTTATTTATAATTTCTTTTTTTTGTTTTCCGGTATAGAAATTATCACCGAGTAAATCAATAATATCAGTAAGTAATGCCTTATCAATCCCTAGTTGTAGTGTTCTAGGTTCGACTTTTTTATATTCATAGATATTACTTCGAAAGCTAACTTTAGAATAGTCAGTTACTTGCGAAATAGCCGAAAAATTGAATACCAAAAATGTTAGAATAGTGAGTAGTTTTCTTGCCATAGAGTTGCTTTAGTTAAACGTTGCTTTTACACAAGAACTAAAAACAATTAGGGTCTCTAATTTGTTAATAGTAATATTTCTTTAAATAGCTAATTTTCGGCTAAACTAAATTAAATAAAAATAACCAGCAATGCAACATTAGTTACCTAAATTACCATTTATTAAACAAACGGAGGTTATTAATAAACAAATGGATAAATTAATCGTTTAGCATTACAGGCATCACCAAGAGGGTAATATTTTCGCCATCTTCTAAACCATCAATAGGTGTTAAGATTCCCGCTCTGTTAGGAAGCGACATTTCTAATAACACCTCATTTGAGTTTAAATTACTCAACATTTCAGATAAAAATCTAGAATTAAACCCAATTTGCATATCATCACCTTCATAGCTACATTGTAAGCGTTCATCAGCCTTATTGGAAAAATCTAAATCTTCTGCAGAAATATTTAATTCTGTACCTGCCATTTTTAACCTTATTTGGTGGGTTGTCTTACTTGAAAAAATAGAAACACGTCGTACAGAATTTAAAAATGAACTTCTATCAAGTGTTAATTTGTTTGGATTTTCTTTAGGTATAACTGCTTCGTAATTAGGGTATTTACCGTCAATCAATCGACAAATTAATATGCTGTTATCAAATGTAAATTTAGCATTTGATTCGTTATATTCGATGACCACATCATTATCAGAACCTGAAAGAATATTTTTTAATAAATTCAGCGGTTTTTTTGGCATTATAAACTCTGCAACTTCACTGGCAGTAACGTCATTTCTTGAATATTTCACCAATTTATGAGCATCGGTCGCAACAAAAGTCAAACTTTCAGGAGAAAACTGAAAGAAAACACCGCTCATAACAGGTCTTAAATCATCATTACCCGAAGCGAATATAGTTTTTGAAATTGCTGCTGCTAAAATTTCACCAGAGATTGTTGTTGAACTAGGTGATTCTAATTCAACAGCTTTAGGGAATTCTTCACCATTAGCGTAAGCCAAAGCATATTTACCACTATCTGAACTAATCTCAATCGTATTGTTATCTTCAACAACAAAAGTCAACGGTTGTTCAGGAAATGTTTTGAGTGTATCCAATAATAAACGGGCATTCACTGCAACGGTTCCATCTTCATCTGCTTCAACATCAATTGCTGTACTCATGGTAGTTTCCAAATCTGAGGCCGAAATTTTTAATTGTTTATTCGATAATTCAAATAAAAAGTTATCTAAAATAGGTAATGTATTATTGTTATTAATTACACCTCCTAAAATTTGAAGCTGTTTTAATAATTGTGTACTCGAAACTATAAATTTCATAAAATTTATTTAGAATAATAGAAGTACAAATATATCATAATATATATGAGCAACAAAAAATTAATTATCCTGATTTGTCCACAATTTAGATCAAAAATGTTAAGGTTTTCATAATAAATATTATTTGCTCATATTAATGATTAGATTTGTCAACAACTGATCTAAATTTTTATGTATGAAACGCATTTTATTTTGCATCTTTTTTCTTTCCAATATTATTTTCGTAAAAGCCCAACACCCTTTAAAACCAACCACTTCTGAAGTTTATGAATCTATAAAAAAATTAAATTTTTTAGGATCTGTTTTATATGTTGCTGCTCATCCCGATGATGAAAATACAAGACTTATTTCTTATTTTTCTAATAACGTTAAAGCCAGAACTGCGTATCTTTCTATTACAAGGGGTGATGGCGGGCAAAATTTAATTGGTCCAGAATTACGAGAATTGTTAGGAATTATTAGAACTCAAGAACTATTGGCTGCCAGGCGTACTGATGGTGGCGAACAGTTTTTTACCAGAGCAAATGACTTTGGTTATTCAAAACATCCCGATGAAACACTACAGGTATGGGATAAAGATGAAGTGCTAAAAGATGTAGTTTCAATTATCAGAAAGTTTAAGCCTGATGTGATTGTAAACCGGTTTAATATTGCGTCTGCAGGTAAAACACATGGACATCATACATCTTCGGCGATGCTGAGTGTTGAAGCATTCGATTTGGTTGGAGACGCAACTTTTAAAAGCCATAATTTATACGATGTATGGCAGCCTAAACGATTATTTTTTAATACTACATGGTGGTTTTATGGTAGTAGGGAAAATTTTGAAAAAGCCGATAAATCTAAAATGCTGAGCTTGGATACTGGTGTATATTATGCTTTAAGCGGATTATCGAACAGTGAAATTGCATCATTGAGTCGAAGTCAACATCAATCGCAAGGATTTGGAAGTACTGGCACCAGAGGAACTCAAAAAGAATATGTTGAACTTATAAAAGGAGAGTTTCCTGAGAACGGTAATATCTTTGATGGAATAGATACAACTTGGAATAGGCTAGAAGGAGGTAAAGCTATTGGGGAAATATTGTTAAAGGTTGAACAAAATTTTGATTTTAAAAATCCTTCTGCCAGTATTTCTGAGTTAATAAAAGCGTATAAACGCATTGAGAAGTTAAAAGATAAACATTGGAAAACATTAAAACTGAAACAAATTAGAGATATTATTGCCGCTTGTGCTGGTTTGTATTTAGAGGCAGTAGCAAATGTTTCGAGTTCTCCACCTGGTGGTGAAGTTTCTTTTAAGGTGGAGGTTATTAATAGAAGCGATATTGCTATTCAATTAAAAAGTGTAAATATCAGTCCAATGAACATTGTTGAGAATCATGAGACAGATTTACAAAACAATAAAGGAGAAGAATTAACTTTAAAAGGTAAGATTCCTTTAGAAACTAGTTACACAAATTCGTATTGGTTGAATGATAAAGGATCTCTAGGAATGTATAATGTTGTGGATAAACAGTTAATTGGCAATGCCCAGACACCCAGAAATATAAAAGCTAATTTTAAACTTGATATTGATGGTTTTGTCATTGATTTTCAAAAAGATGTAGTTTATAAATATAACGATCCTGTTAAGGGAGAAGTTTACCAGCCCTTTGAAATTTTACCCGAAGCAGTTTCAAGTATGGCGGATAAGGTATTGATTTTTGCTGATGATAAACCAAAAGAAATTCCAGTTACTATAAAATCTAACAAAGCAAATTTTACGGGTAGTATTTCATTAAATCATCCAAAGGATTGGAAAGTATCACCAGAAAAATTTGATTTTACAATCGCTATAAAAGAGGGAGAAAAAACTGTTAATTTTACGATAACACCGCCAAATTATCAAATGGAAGGTAAAATTTCTCCTATGATATCCAGTAATGATGCGAAGTTTGCTAAAGAATTGGTAGAAATTGTATATGACCATATTCCAAAACAGTCTATATTGTTACCTTCAGAGAGTAAAATAGTACGTTTAGATCTTCAAAAGAAGGGCCAATTGATAGGGTATATTCAAGGAGCCGGAGATAATGTACCTACTAGTCTACGTCAAATAGGATATACGGTTATTGAGCTGAATGAAAATGATGTTACTGCCGAAAATTTACAGAACTTCGATGCTGTTATTTTAGGGATTAGGGCTTATAATGTTAGTGACAGAGCCAAATTCTATCAAAAAGAAATTCATAAATATACCGAGAATGGAGGTACTTTAATAGTACAATACAATACGAGCCGTAGAACGAAAGTTGAGAATGTAGCTCCTTATGAGTTGAAATTGTCAAGTGATAGAGTATCTGAAGAAAACTCAAAAGTTACACTGTTAAATTCTAATCACGAAATGCTAAATTATCCGAATAAGATTACAGAAAGTGATTTTAATGGTTGGATACAGGAAAGAGGCTTGTATTTCCCTAATGAATGGAGTAAAGAGTTTACTCCCTTGCTTTCAATGCATGATAAAGGTGAATCTCCTAAAAAAGGAAGTTTACTTGTTGCAAAGTATGGCAAAGGTCATTTTATTTATACCGGCTTAAGTTTTTTCAGAGAACTTCCGGCTGGCGTACCGGGAGCTTATAAATTATTTGCAAATATGCTTTCTATTGGTAAAAATAGCACCCAAGAACTCCTTAAAAATTAATCATATTGGAATCACAAAAATATACATGGAAATCTTCTTATACAATAGTGCTCATAGCTAATGTTATTTATATTGTGTTGTTTTACTTACTTATGCAAATCTATAAATAAGGTATGCAACAGCTCGATTGGATAGTACTCTCGTGTACATTATTATTTATTGTTCTTTATGGGGTTTGGAAAACCAGAGGAAGTAAAAATGTTGACGATTTTATTAAAGGGGGTTCTCAATCTAAATGGTGGACCATAGGTTTGTCTGTAATGGCTACTCAAGCCAGTGCAATTACTTTTTTATCTACACCAGGCCAGGCCTTTCATGACGGAATGGGTTTTGTACAATTCTATTTTGGTTTGCCCATTGCAATGGTGATCATTTGCCTAGTGTTTATACCTATTTACCATCGTTTAAAAGTGTATACAGCCTATGAATATTTGGAAACTCGTTTTGATTTAAAAACTAGAAGCCTGGCAGCTGTTTTATTTTTAATTCAACGCGGATTGGCTGCCGGAATTACAATTTTTGCTCCTGCGATCATCCTATCAGCAGTCTTGGGTTGGGATTTGTTATCGCTCAATATCATTATAGGAATTTTAGTAATTATTTATACAGTTTCCGGAGGTACAAAAGCGGTAAGTATTACACAGAAACATCAAATGGCTGTAATTTTTGCCGGTATGTTTATAGCCTTCTATTTGATTTTAAGCTATTTACCCGAAGGGATAACCTTTACCAAAGCCCTGGATATAGCCGGAGCAAGTGGCAAAATGGATATTTTGGATTTTTCTTTTGATTTAAATAATAGGTACACTATCTGGACGGGATTCATAGGAGGAACTTTTTTAATGCTTTCATATTTTGGTACAGATCAAAGCCAGGTACAACGGTATTTGTCAGGTAAGTCAGTTAAAGAAATGCAGTTAGGATTGCTCTTTAACGGATTGCTAAAAGTGCCGATGCAATTTTTTATCTTGCTGGTTGGAGTAATGGTTTTTGTTTTTTATCAATTTAATGCAACTCCTCTAAATTTTAACCCTGAAGCTAAAAAAGCCGTAGAAAATTCGAGTTTTGCAGACGAATATCAAACGCTGGAAAATAAACATGAGCAACTTGAAAAGTTAAAGTCTATTGCCAATCTCAGCTATGCTCAAGTTTCATCACTTAACGTTAATTCTATAAACACCGAAAATCTTAAAAGTGAAATAGTAAATATTAATTCAATTGATCGAAAGAATCGGGATGAAGCAAAAAAGATAATTGAAAAGGTTGCTAAAGAGGGGGATATAAAAATAGAGACAAATGATAAAGATTATGTGTTTATTCATTTTATACTAAATAATTTACCAAGAGGATTGATAGGATTGTTATTGGCAGTAATTTTGTCGGCAGCAATGTCATCCACAGCTTCTGAATTGAATGCCTTGGGCTCAACCACGGCGATTGATTTGTACAAACGTAATGTTACGACAGAAAAGTCTGACAAGCATTATGTAAATGCATCGAAATGGTTTACCTTATTGTGGGGAGTGATGGCCATATTGGTGGCTAGTATGGCGAATCTGTTTGATAACCTGATACAGTTGGTAAATATTATTGGCTCTATTTTTTATGGTAACGTGTTGGGTATTTTCTTATTAGCATTTTTTATCAAGTTTGTAAAGAGTAATGCTGTTTTTATTGGAGCCTTAATAACACAGGCCGCCATAATTTTAATATTTTATTTCGCAATATTCAGATTGGAAAGGCTCGGGCAAGAACCATTAATTGGTTATTTGTGGTTAAATTTAATTGGGTGCCTGTTGGTAATGTTTATTGCAATGTTACTTCAATCGTTTTCTTCTAATGATAAGGTTTTAGTTGAATAAAAATATCCTCAACCTTTTGGTTGAGGATATTTAAAATTAAAATTTTATTAAAATTACTTACCTTTCACCTGAATACTCAGTCTTGCTTTTTCCCAGGCAAAATCAACGGTGTTTTTTCCTACGGAATATAGAAGTTGTTCTTGATTTTCATCAACAAATTCAGGGGTAATATCAACTCGTAAAGCATCCTCCTCCTGATTGTAAGAGTATGCACCCCAGGCATCATTTTTCTTGTTAAAAATAACTGTCCAATCACCCTTTTCGTTGGGTATGATAAAGAAAGCATATTTACCTGCTGATAAATCTTCACCGTTTATCGTTACGTTCTTATCAAAAGAAACAGTAGTATTTTCATTTGCCCCTGCTCTCCAAACTTTACCATACTGCTCTAATCCGCCCCAAACGGTTCTTCCTTTTACACTTGGTGCACCATAATCAATGGCTACAGCAATACCGTCTATATTTCCTTCAGCCTGCAGTCGTGGGCTTCCTTGTGCACAACTTAAAGAAACTACAAAAACGAAGAGTAGTAATAATTTAAATCTTTTCATAATATTTTTTATTTTGACCATTCAGCTATTGATTCGGTATTCATTTTGATAAAAGCTGCGTTATTGGCTTCTTTAGCTGTTGCTAACGATACTTTTGCAGCTTCAATAGCTCCTTTTTTATTACCCAGCGCGGCTAGTATTAATGATTTTTCACGTGTCATCCAAAAAGCATCTTTACGCAATTCAGTAGCTTTTGTGACCCATGTTAGGGCTTGATTCAAATCTTTACCTGTATTTCTATAATAACTTGCTGCACCATAATAGTCATTGGCAGTAGGTCCACCCATAACTTTATCTATACTTGCCTGGGCAATAGCATTGGTAGGAACATTAAATTTAACACCTGCATAGGTATTTTCCCACATCATACCTAATACCCCGGAATCAGCTGTCAGGTCATCAAAAGACATAGTAAATGATTGAATGGGCACGGGGATACTTTCAATCTTAGCTGTTGTTTTTAGTGCTACTTTACTGTCATCCAAATTTTGTGGAGCTCCACCGCCTTTATGATCCGTATAGAAATATACATCCCATGATTCAGCGTTTGGTTTTGTAAAAATGGCATAGGTTCCTTTTTTTAAAGTATCACCTTCAATAGTTACATCATCACTAAAAGTGATTTTGGTTCTGGCATTAGCCCCGGTTCTCCATATTTTATCATGAGGAACCAAATTGCCAAAAATAGTACGGCCGCGCATTGCAGGCCTTGAATACTCCAATGTTACTTCTGTTAAACCTACCGTTTGTGTTACTTTAGAGAATGGACTTGGTGCCGGCGTTTTAATTTGAGCATTAACACTTAACATTCCAACGAATAAAAGCGCAATTAATAATTTTTTGTACATAGTTGATAAATTTAGATTTGTTATTAGCTTCAAAGATACTAAATATGGCTAGTGTTAACTTTTGTTTAACTTAATTTTAACAATAAAGCTATGAGGATACCCCATATTTTCTCTTTCTGAGATACTGGTATAAGAAACCAAAAACGGTAAGTATAATTATAGGTAATACCACATTTAACAATTGCCAAAAGGTCCTTTCTTTAAATGCTTTTTGTTTATCTAAAAATTGTAGCTGAATACTTTTTGAACGCAGTTGAAGCAACCCCGAATCATCTAACATATAATTAATAGTGTTCATTAAAAATGGTGCATTTCCGTAGCGAATTTTTGTCCATTTGTCCAATCCTAATTCCAGAGGTTGCCCCTGAAATACTTCATTAGCAATTACATCGCCATCGGCAATAATAACCATTTTATTTAAGGTACTTTTATCTTTATATAAATCTGTTTCAAAAGGTTTTACCCTGTTTGCATAAGCTGACGAAAATTCCCCTTCCAATAAAACACCTAAGGTCTGCTTGCCATTATTATAGTCTTGCTGAGAAGGTTTTTTAGCAACTTCATCTAATGCAATTACACGAGGTGTACCTGATGGTTTAGAGTATTCAGAACTTTGTAATAAAATGGTCTTGGTAATACCATTTTTTAAAGTATCTATAGTATTGGAAAAACGTAAACGTATCTGATCAATATTAGTCGTAATGGGATGTTTACTTGATGGAACAACCAAAGGATAATAATGCCAGGGAAAATTTTGATATTGAGTTTGACCACCAGTATTACCTGAAGCCAAACTTATAGTGGCACTATTAATGTCTTTTACTAAATCATAGTTTATTCTTACGCCATAGCTAAATAATAAATCCGTAAGATTCAGATCCCTATTAAATGCTAAGGTTTCTCCGGTTTGCATTAAACTGTCTAATTCAGCGGTTACATTATCGATCAACCATAAAGATTTACCGCCATTGGTAATGTATTGGTCTAATGTAAACTTTTCTTTTTCAGTAAACTTTTCAGTTGGTTTAGCAATAATTGTTAAGTCATACTCATTCAGCTGCTGAATTGTTTTTTGAGGATTTTTATGTACCGAGTCCAACGTAAAAGGAGCTAGTTTATAATATTGCCCTAATTGTCTTAAAAATCCTACTAAATAAATGTCATCAAGTTCTCCATTCCCTCTAAGTATGGCAATCTTTAATTTTTTTTCAGATGAAATTTTACGAATCGCATCAGAGAAAGCGAACTCTAAATTTTGGATAGAATTTTGCAACTGTTCTTCTTGTGTCCCGATTGTTTGATTCGTTAATAAAGAAACGTTTTCAATTTTATTATTATACTTGATCGTTGCCCACGGAAAGATAACCGCTTCAGAAACTTTACCGCCTTCCTGGACCGATAATCTACTAGGTTGTAACCCCTGTTTTATTAAGTCTTCAGCTTTATCTAATGGCTCTATGAATTTGAATTTTATATTTTTATTGATCGCTTTCAATTCTTCCAAATGCTGTTTGGTTTCTATTTGTAAACGCTTGAATTCTGATGGGAAATCACCTTCCAGATATATGCTGATGATGGCAGGTTCTTTTATATTTTCAATAATATCATGTGTAGTTTCCGACAAGGTGTAACGCTTATCTTTAGTCAAATCAAAACGTTCATAAACGTTGGCCGCAATAAAATTGATTGCGATTACAGCAATCATTAGAAAGAATATTTTGGAGCCATTACTTTTCATTCTACATTCAATTTTAGTTTGGTCAAGAATAAAAAGAAAACAGTAATTGACACAAAATAAACAATATCCCTAGTGTCAATAACACCTCTGCTTATACTTTTAAAATGCTCATTCATTCCAAAGCTTCTTATAATTTCGGATACGTTCAAATCGGCTAAGGCTTCAAATCCATAAAACATAAAGAATGAAATGATAATCGATAGGATAAAAGCTACAATTTGGCTACTAGAAAGTGTTGAGGTAAACAAACCTATTGCAGTATAAGCACTGGCTAGAAATAACAGGCCAATATAAGAGCCAATGGTACTACCAATATCTAAATTGCCAACAGGATTCCCTAACTGCAAAATGCTATATACATAAATCAATGTAGGTATCAAAGCCACTATAATTAGCGCTAAAGCAGCGAAGTATTTCCCGAAAACTATTTGCCAGTCTGTTAATGGTTTTGTTCTTAATAGTTCTATTGTTCCCAATCTAAATTCATCAGAAAAACTTCGCATGGTAATGGCTGGTATCAGGAATAAAAAGAACCATGGAACCATAAAAAAGAAGCCGTTCAAATCGGCGAAACCAGCATTTAAAATATTAAAATCACCTTTAAATACCCATAAGTATAGACCATTGGCTACCAAAAATACAGCAATGACCAAATAACCTATTGGGGAGGCGAAGAATGAATTGAGTTCTTTTTTTAATATTGCCAGCATTTATCTAAATATAGAATCGTTTATTGCAAGCTATGGAGTTTGTTAAGACTCCATGCTTGAGGTTTGTCATCAAATAAGACTTTAGTATTGAACCAAACACTTTTGAATAAATCAGAATTTCGATAATTTTCTAAATCTTGCTCGGTTTCCCAATAACTATAGGTAAAAAATATAGCTGGATTTGTTTTGTCTCTATATAGTTCTAACAATCTACATCCTTTTGTATTTCTTATCTTTTCTTTATTGTCATTAAAATTGCTTAGAAAATCATCAATTTTATCCACTTTGAAATTCATTTTTACAATTCTTACAAACATTTTTATTTGAATCTAACGGTTATTGAATCTCTATAATCTAATCCTAATAGAGTAGAAGCACCTCCAACCGTTGTTAAATTACTTTTATAAATGGCAATTTCTAAATAATTAGCCGAATTAAAAATTGCTAATTTCTTTCCATCATCTTGCCTGTTCTCCTTCGGAGTGTCATAGTTTACAAACTCATTGTATTTTTGAAAAATTTTATCAAAAGTATAATTTCTGGCAACAACTTCAAAAGGACGCCCTTTACCGACCTCCTGAAATAATTTTTTCGAAATATTACTAATTATATTGCCATAATTATCAATATAAATGGCGCTACCAATAATTTGATTTTTGTCATCATTAATATAAGGATGCACTTCGGTTAATTGTTTATATTCAGAAATTTGCTTACCTATAACGTCCAACGTTCCACCCCTGGCAATATGACATGCAACTTTTACAAATACATCCAATACATTGAAACTACTTACAATTTTATTGTGTATAGTAATTTCGACAATTTTTTCAGGTTTGAATTCTGAAGCGATCATTGAAATGATACCGTTGTCAGGACAAATAAAATAATGCTCATCTAACAAAATGGTGATATGCTTGTTTTCGATACTCAATTCAGAATCTACCCCAATGATATGAATGCTTCCTTTCGGGAAATTTTTATAAGCATTTTTTAAAATATATGCTGTTTCAGTTATATGGAATGGAGAAATATGATGAGAGATGTCAACAATTCTCGCATCTTTTAATTCAGAATAAATGGCTCCTTTAACAGCGCCAACAAAATGGTCTTTGGTTCCAAAATCGGTCGTTAATGTTATTAAAGACATTTGTTAATTACTTATTGAAAAGGAGAAAGATTAGTTACTAAATTAATTACTAAATTTGTATACAAACCTACACAAATTTTTTCGTTTATAGATAGATAAACTTAAACGAAAAAAATTTAAAAGTGGCTTAACTCTGACCTAATACTAATTAGTATTTTTGTAAAGAGAATCTAAATTATGCATACATTATTACAATTCAATTAAAATTTGATTTTCACTTAAAATAATTGACATTTGAACGAAAGAATTATAGAATTAACTGAGATAAACCCAAAAGATTTTTTTGGTACACAAAATAGTAATATAGAACAACTGAAGAAATACTTTCCTAAAATTAAAGTTGTTGCCAGAGGTAATAAAATTAAAATTTACGGTGAACAAGCGTTACTAGATGAGTTTGAAAAACGTTTGCAAATGTTGGTAAATCATTTTAACAGATATAATAAATTGGATGAAAATAGCATAGAACATTTGTTAACCTCGACTGGTGAGGAAGAAAAGAAATTAAAAAAAGCTAACGAGGTGTTAGTACATGGTGTTAATGGGAGGTTAATTAAAGCACAAACTGTAAACCAGCGTAAAATGGTTGCTTTTATGCGCACAAATGATATGCTTTTTGCTGTTGGTCCGGCCGGTACAGGTAAAACCTATACGGCAGTTGCTTTAGCCGTTATGGCATTAAAAAACAAAGAAGTACGTCGTATAATTTTAACAAGGCCTGCTATTGAAGCAGGTGAAAATCTAGGTTTTTTGCCAGGTGATTTAAAAGAAAAATTAGATCCTTATATGCAACCATTATATGATGCACTGCGCGATATGATTCCACATGAAAAATTAGATTCGTACTTAGAAAGTGGTATTATACAAATTGCACCGTTGGCATTTATGCGCGGAAGAACCTTAGACAATGCCTTTGTAATTTTAGATGAAGCTCAAAATACGACACATGGGCAAATGAAAATGTTTTTAACAAGAATGGGTAAAAATGCAAAGTTCATTATCAATGGTGATCCTGGTCAGATAGATTTACCAAGAAAGCAAGTTTCAGGTTTAAAAGAAGCGCTATTAGCGCTAAAAGATATCAAGGGAATTGCAATGGTATATTTAGATGATAGAGACGTTATTCGCCATAAACTGGTCAAAGAAATTATTTCAGCTTTTAAAAGTATTGAAACGGAGTAATCAGTGAACAATTGGCAGTCGATATTTTTGATTACACAGATTAACTTTTAACCATTACAATTCGAATAATGAATACTATCAACAATACAAATTTTAATTTCCCTGACCAGCAATCAGTTTATAAAGGTAAAGTGCGAGAAGTGTATACTATAAATGACAATTTATTAGTGATGGTTGCTACTGATAGGCTTTCTGCTTTTGATGTGGTGTTGCCGAAGCAAATTCCATTTAAAGGTCAAATTTTAAATCAGATTGCGACAAAAATGATGGAGGCTACTGCCGATATTGTTCCTAATTGGATTTTGGCAATACCAGACCCGAATGTTGCTGTTGGCCATTTATGTGCCCCTTTTAAAGTCGAAATGGTAATTCGAGGTTATCTATCCGGCCATGCCTGGCGTGAATATAGTTTAGGAAAACGTGTGCTTTGTGGGGTTACTATGCCGGATGGCATGCGCGAAAATGATAAATTCCCCCAGCCAATTATAACACCTGCCACCAAAGCGGAAATGGGAGATCATGATGAGGATATTTCACGCAGAGAAATTATAGCTAAAGGAATAGTCTCTGAAACCGATTATAATGTATTGGAAAAGTATACCAGGGCTTTATTTAAGCGAGGGAGTGAAATTGCAGCCTCGCGTGGATTGATATTAGTAGACACGAAATATGAATTTGGCAAAACCAAAGAGGGTAAAATTGTATTGATTGATGAAATTCATACACCTGATTCATCACGTTATTTTTATGCCGACAGGTATGAAGAACTACAAGAAAGAGGTGAGGAGCAAAAGCAACTGTCTAAGGAGTTTGTACGTCAATGGTTAATTGCTAATAATTTTCAAGGAAAGGATGGGGAACAGTTGCCAATTATGACAAATGAAAAGGTAAATGAAATTTCTGAGCGTTATATTGAATTATATGAAAATATAACTGGCGAAAAGTTTGTAAAATCAGATACTTCTAATATACTGCAACGTATTGAAAAAAATGTGACTAATTTTTTGAAAGGCCATTAAATTTCTTTAAGCGATTTAATAAACGAGTGGTTTATATAACCTAAATTGGAAAAGATATCGCTTCGAATCATTTTTAAGACGAGTATAATTGGTATATCGAAGCATTTTTTAGATAGAATTAATGTTAAAAAAACATCCCAAGTAAAATACTATTACTTAGGATGTATAAAAACTAAAATCTAAACTTAAATACTAATTTTTCAATTTTGATTTGAATTTATCAAATTGATTTTCTTCTGTTTTCTTCGGCCAACTATTATTGGTCATGTCAATATCAGCGGTTTCTAAATCAGGATCAACTACAATATTAGTGATCTGTTTTTCGCTTGCAAAAACTCGTTTAACTTCAGCATCGTGTTTACTCCAAATTTGTGCAGGAAATTGTTTGCGTTCTTTTTTACCATCCTCATAAGTTAATTCAACAATAAGCGGTAACACTAACCCTCCGGGTTTGTCAAAAGTAACCTCATAAAAATAGTTAGGCACTTTTTTCAATCTACTTTTTTCGGCTTTGGTTAAACTATTCAAGTGATTGTTCAACATAGCAAAATCTTTTACTTTTTTTGCTTTCGCCGGATCGCCAATCTCATCTTCAGAAACAAAATAAACCAATCTATCTTTATAATCACCTAAATTCATTCCAAACCTTTTTGCATCAGCTTTCGCCGTTTCAGTAGGTTGGTCGCTTAAATAATATTTTTTTACCTCTTTAATACCAATGTCATTATAATCAGTTGTATAGAACCAGCCTCTCCAAAACCAATCCAGATCCATAGCTGAAGCATCTTCCATACTTCTAAAGAAATCTGCAGGGGTTGGGTGTTTAAACATCCAGCGTTTAGAATAGGTCCTAAAGGCATGATCGAATAATTCGGGACCCATAATTGTATTCCTTAACATCGTTAAACCGGCTGCCGGTTTAGAATATGCATTTGGCCCGAAATTATAGACATGATCACCTTGAGTCATAATTGGTTCTAAACGATCTTGATCCATACTCATATATCTAACAATATCTTTTGGGAGACTACGTGTGTTGAAATTCGGGTCGTACTCAAATTCAGCTTGCATTTCAACGAAAGAATTAAGGCCTTCATCCATCCAGGTCCATTGACGTTCATCAGAATTAACGATCATAGGGAAGAAATTATGCCCGACTTCATGTGTAACTACTCCAATCATTCCATCTCGTACCCTGTCAGAATAAGTGCCATCTTCTTTCGGCCTACCAAAATTCCAACAAATTTGGGGATATTCCATCCCTTGTTGTCTTGCATGTACTGAAATTGCTTTGTGGTACGGATAATCAAAAGTATATTTTGAATACACTTTTAATGTATTTGCTACAACTCTTGTAGAATGCTTTTCCCAAAGCGGATTTCCTTCCTTAGGATATAATGAATGAGCCATTACAGTTTTACCATTAATATCGACAGCCATTGCATCCCAAATAAATTTACGTGATGTTGCTATTCCAATATCTCTAACATTTTCGGCGTAAAATTTCCACGTTTTTGTTTTTTTCGAATGCCCTTTTTCAGCAGCTTCAGCTTCAGCTTGATTCACGATCATTACCGGGTTATCAAAAGTCTTATTAGCAGTTTGTAAACGTTTGTATTGTTCTTTAGTAAGCACCTCTTTAGTGTTTTGAAGTACTCCTGTAGCATTTAAAATATGATCAGCCGGCACTGTAATATTCACAGTATAATTACCAAATTCCAACGCAAATTCGCTGCGGCCCCAAAACTGCATATTCTGCCATCCTTCAATATTGTCATATACAGCTAATCTTGGAAAAAACTGCGCTATTACATATACGTTATTACCATCTTTTGGGAAGTGTTCGTAACCAGAACGCCCACGATCTTTGATGTAATTATTTATATTATACCACCATTTGATCTTAAAAACATACTTCTCACCCGGAGCTAATGGTTTGGCAAGATTTACGCGCATCATAGTCCTATTAACGAAATATGACACAGGTTTGTCATTGGCATCTTTAACATATTCCAGATGAAAGCCACCATCGAAAGGTTTTCGTAAATGAGTTTTTGTAAACGTTGCCGGTCTATTAAAGCTATTACCTATAGAAGATTGTCGAACATCGAGTGTTTTAGAATCCTTCGCCCGCATATTTTGATCCAACTGAACCCATAAATATTCTAAATGATCTTTAGAATTATTATGGTAGGTAATTACCTCATCACCATATAATTTTTGGGCCTCATCATCTATGGTAATGTTCATCGTATAATCAACCTGTTGCTGTGTATATTCATGCCCGGGTGCGCCGGAAGCCGTATGTTGTGAATCAGGAGTAGGCAGTTCTTGTTTTAATTGTCTGAACTTACTAATAGTAGTATGGCCAGGTTTTCTTTCTTTTTTTTCAACCTTTTGTTCTTGGGCAAAAGAGACAGAAACCATCAGTGAAAATGAAAGTAAAAAATAATATATTTTTTTCATTTGAAAAATTGCTTTTGAGTTTGAGCATCGAAAATAATTATTTTAACATAAAATTATTACTTACCCTTAAACTTTAACAAATCTTTATCTTTTTGACTGGTGAGCAGAAAGGTTTTTTTTGTCTTGTTAATAGTAAGTTTGATAATGTTTTTTTGATCTGGAAAAATTTCCATTAACATTCTATTTTTGATCTCTATAGAATTGATCAATTCTATATTCTTTAATTCCAGGTAGAGGTAAACAACATCATTTTCATATTCTTTGCCTAAATAAGAATATGATTTTTCATGATCATTGATCTCAACTGTAAACTTATCGCTAACATAACGGTTTATGAGTATGTTAATCTCTTCTGATTCATTTGGTATAGCAAGTTCGAAATTTTTGTCATAAGTGGTATTAATGGTTTCTTGTAGGTCATCAATAAAAATACGCATGGTTACTTGAACAGTTTTACTTTCTTTTCTATATTCAATTTTAGTCAGACTGATATAATATTTGTGCATCGCAAACGCAAAAAGTGGAATGATAAAAAGAAGAAGATATTTTTGTTTTGAAAACATAAAAGTATTTTTATGGGCTATAAAAGTCTACAATATTTATCAATTAGCAAAAAGTATTCCAAAATCTGAAGAAATGAAGTTCTAAATTAATGTAATTTTATTGTCCATGAAATCGTATAAAGAAATACTTTACTATTTAGAAAAAGATAAAATTCTAACCGGTGCAATAAAAAAAATACCGCATGAAATCAATCCCGAATTGGATATTGATGTTTATAGAGCCTTATTAAATTCTATAGTTTCGCAGCAATTATCTACTAAGGTTGTTGAGATTATTTGGAGGCGTTTTGAAGATTTGTTTGTGGATAGATATCCTAAAGCAGAAGAATTATTGGCTATTGAGGACATGGTATTGAGAAAAGTGGGGCTGTCAGGAGCAAAAACTCAATATTTAAAGAATGTAGCCTATTTTGCGCTTGATAATGATATGTCTTTTGACTATTTGCATCAAAAGACAGACCAGGAAATTATAGATTACTTAACAACTATAAAAGGTGTGGGCAAATGGACAGTACAGATGATATTACTATTTCCTATGGATCGATTGAATGTATTTCCTGTAGATGATCTCGGTATTCAACAACGTATGACTTCTTTGTATTCTATCAATGTTGAGAAAAAAATGTTAAAACCTACATTAATTGAAATTGCTGATAATTGGCAACCTTACCGATCACTGGCTTGTAAGTATTTGTGGAAAATGGAGTTGTGAACTAATCTAAATCTTTAAATTTTCTATATTCAAAACTTTCATTGATCAATAAATTAATAACTTCCATTTTTTTATTTTGTATATATAGATTGATTATATCCTTAGACACTAAGTATTGCAAAAAATTACGAATATAATCTTTCGGTATTTTTAGCGATTCAATGAAGTAGTTGTCTGTGATCGAATTTCTTATACTTTTTAAAATCTCATCTTCTTTTTCTAATTGTTGAAGTTTTTTTAATTTTTTAAAATTACCATTTATCCTTCTGTAAAATGCATCTAAATTCATTGACATTATTAAGCCCAATTGAATATCTAGACTATCTATTGATGGAATAGGTATGCTGCCTGCATTTGGTAATTCAAGCGTAAACTCATCTGCTACATTTTTTATGTTAGTAGTATGTATATCCGTTTGCAAATTTCCGGACAGTCGATGTTCTTTCACGATAACTTCTTTTAACTTGTTTATTTTAAGAAATAAAATGATTGTTAATTTTTTGTGCTTAACAATAAAATCAGTGATCCTAATATTTTTATTTTCAAATTGTATTGAAGAAATGAAAAGGGTGTCATTTTCCTTTACGGGAATTAGAAATTCTCCGTACTTATCAGTAATGGTTGCCTTACCGGAATTTTTATTGATAACATGAATATTTTCTACAGAAAGGGAGTCATTAATTATATTTCCTTTGATATTTTCCCGATTGCTTTGGCAATAAAGGTTGCAAGAAACGCACAGTGATAAAAAAAGAAAGATTTTGTTTCTCATTCTTTAAATGTACTAAGATAGCTTTTACTTTCCTTAAATAAAATATCAATAACTTCCATTCTTCGATTTTTTATATGGAGGTCAATGATTCCTTTTGACTTGCAGTGATTCAAAAAAGGTATAATATGTTCAGTAGGAATGTGAAGTGTTTCTGTGAAAAATGATTCACCTAATTGGGATATTATTTTTTCAGGTGCATCAATTACTTTTTTCTGATAGTTTCTCTCTTCATTTTTTCTACTTTTTTTACGGGCACCAATTTTATTTATTTGTTCAATTAAGGGATCAAGTACTAAGCTCAATAATCCTAAAATATTTCCTCCTCCTGGTACTAATTGTTGGTCGCTTGAAGTTCTACTTCTTGAAAATTCATCAATATCCTGAACAACAGGTTTACTAAAATCTATCATTGAAAAATCTAATACACCATCGCTTGTCTTAGAAACAGAGTCTTTTACATTGTTTGCATCGGTGTTTAAATTACCTGATAAATTATGAGCTTTTATTTTTATTTCATCCAACTCATTGATTTTTTGAAATAATTGAACAGTTATTATTTTATTTCTCATCAATAGTTTCGTAATTTTTATTTTCTTTTCATAGAATTGGACTCCCGAAAAAATAAGGGTATCATTGATTTTTACCGGAATTTTAAACTCACCGTGTTTGTCACTGATTGTTCCTTTATGAGAATTTTGATTGAGGATATGAATATTTTCTACAGACAAAGCATCACTGTCTATTTTACCGGAGATAACAACCGTTTTTTCTTGGGTATGCGTTTTTATGACAATAAGAAAGAATATAAAAAAGGTTAGTTGCTTGGTCATAACTACAAATTAAGTAACCGAATTCATAAATAAATATTAAAGCCACGATAAACTTTTGTTAAAGATTAACTATGTTTACTTTTTAAAATTTTATTTTTTGAGATGAAAAAAATGATCATTGCCAGTACTTCGACCATTCATGGAAGTGAATATTTAGACTACATTTTACCAGAACTAAAAACTTTTTTTGAATCAATTGATGAGGTGCTTTTTATACCATACGCAAGACCGAGTGGTATAAGTTACGCTGATTATACTGAAGTTGCTGCAGGTGTATTTAAAAAGATTGGAATAAAAGTAATAGGAATACATAAATTCACTAATGCTCAAGAAGCTGTCAATAAAGCAAAGGCCATTTTTGTTGGGGGAGGCAATACCTTTGTGTTGGTTGATGAACTCTATAAGCAAAATTTAATGGAAATTTTAAAAGAAAAAATAATAGGAGGCGCACCTTATTTTGGGACTAGCGCCGGAAGCAATATTTGTGGGCCTACTATGCAAAACACGAATGACATGCCTATAGTGTACCCACCATGTTATACAACATTGCAACTAATTCCATTCAATATCAATGCGCATTATTTAGATCCTGACCCATTATCAACGCACAAAGGGGAAACCAGGGAAATCCGGATTAAAGAATTTCATACGTATAATGATATTCCGGTATTGGGATTAAGAGAAGGTAGCTGGCTTCAAGTTACAGGTGAAGAAATTATCCTCAAAGGAAAATTACAGGCAAGGTTATTTATACAATACAAAAAGCCGGTAGAATTACATCCTGAAAGTAACATTTTTATCTAGTTATAAATAGAATCTTGTTTTATTGGAGTTTCTAAAAATAGTGCTGTCTCAATGGCAAACTCTCCGCTTTTTACATAGTTTGAAAAATTATTATAAATCTTTAAAATGGTATCTCTATGTATTGAAGGGATTCTTATAACAGATTGTAAAGCCATTGCACCTATATAAGAATCAGGATGTTGTTTCGCATAGGTCAACATAAATGCTGTGTTTTCATTGCTAATTTCTTGCATCTTGTTGTTTATTTCCCGTAATTTTTCAACATCATTTTCAGCCCTGGCTTTTTGAAAAACAGGAAACAACACATTCATTTTTGAAATGATCTGATTTGATCGTTTTACAAAATCAAGGTATTCATCATTCGTTCTAGACCCATTGACTTTAGAAGATGCCAAGCTATCTTTATAGACATCAATAGTGATCTTTTTGTTTTCCATAAACAAACCAACGGCATCCTTTAGGCTATCAACAAAAATACCATAAACAATCGGCCTATCAATACTACCTGTAAATTCAAAGCTTCCATTTTCAATTATAGTAGAATCAATCGTAACCAAAATTCCATTTTCTTGTGCCTTAAGATATACACCTTTCCCATCATCGATTTGGCTAATAGTACCTCGAATTGTATAATTATTTGTAAGGCTCGATGATGACTCTTCTTTGCATGCAAGAAAGAAACATATGATTAGAGCGAGAAAAATATTTTTTGTCATCACTTCAATTTTAAATAGAGTTATATGCTACTTTGAAATAAAAATACACGGTGTCTACCAATGATGAATTTTAACAACATATGCACTAAAATGAATTAAAATATGCTCAGGATCTAATTTAATTCAAACCTTATTATGAAACATAGAAGAAGTTCATAGAATCAATATTATGAAGCATTTTGAAATATGGATATCGTGAAATTAAAAATATAGCAATTCAACAAACCTTGCATATTTTGAGCTTTTCGTTATTCTGAATGGAAATTTGCCAGCTATTTCTCCTGCTTCTAAATCATATTTTTTATCATATTTTATTTCAATTATTACATTATCTGAATCTTTATTCCTTTGTAAAAAAGTATTGTTAAATTTATTTATTTTGTAATAAGATTGTTCATCATCGACCGTTATTCTAAATTTTTTATCATTCGATTGGAAATATTTTCTTTTATATCTATTCAAAATAACGGGCACTTGTCCTTGCAAGTTAAATTTTATTTTTGAATCGATATTTGAGTTTCTTATTACATCTTTAAGCATTGATGCACTTAGCCCTATATCTACTTTAAAAGGAACTAATGGAAATGATTTTTTATCACCCATTAACCCTTTTTTAATTTTTAATTCAAGTACAGGTTTTTCAACCGCAGTAAAGATGTCGCCATACCATCTAATTCTATACTTAGTTCTATACATATTTCCATCTATATTGTCTATGAAATTTTTGAACTCCAACGAGTCAAAATATATATTATTTACATACCGTTCATGATAAATTTCAGAAAATAAAGCAGGATGGTGCAAGATTATGTTTTCAACAGCAGCTCTATCAATATTGTGAACAAAAAATTTACGTTCAAAACGGTAAGGATTACTCTGCTGTTTCAGTAGTGTATTTTGTTCCATATAATATTTCTTTGACCTTTTTACTCTTTTTGTTAATTCCAATTCCATTAAGAGATAATGATGAGCCTATTTCAACTAAAAAATCGTTTTGGACGTTAAGAGTTGTACCATTTTTTATGGTTATAGATGATGGACCATATCCAGATTGTTCCTGAAAAGCGCAATATGCCAAATCACTTGTATCTATTTTAATATTGTTGATTTCTATTGAGGTGTTATCTTTACTTAATATTGAAATTTTTCCTCCATTAATAGTTATATTCTCACAAATTAAACTTGAATTTTGACCTCCATTAATTCCATTACTTTGGAGGTTTATCATTTGGATTCCTTTTAACTGTAATTCAGAACCTATGGCCTTGATAGCATCTTTTCCTATTTGATCAAAAGTTACATTTTCTATTTTACCAGTGCTAAAATCTGAATTAAAAGAATTGGCATATGTGTTTTGAAATGTAGAATTTAAAATATTGAAACTAGTTCTAATAATATTCAAATAATCGACCCCTCTAATATTACCATTAAAATTACAATTATTTATATTTACTGGCGATTCATAAAATGTAATTACACCATCTAATATCCATCCTAAATCAGAAATATTTGAGAGCGATTTAATATTGACATGAGAGAGTTCTGAAATGCGCTCAGTATTAAGTACAACAATACCTTGACCAGTTGAATCTGAAGAAGTGATAGTTATAGGTTTTTTACTATTTCCAAAAAATAAAATTGGAGAGTATGATATAATTCTTGCTGAATTAGTAAGGTCTATTTTACTACCAGGTTTAGCAGTAACGGAATATCCTTCAGGAATTATCAGATCTTTTTTTAAATCACATTTTTCAGCAGGGAATTCAATAATCCTTTGTTCTTTATTTATACTTAAGAAACTAAAATCTTCAATATTTGGAGCTCGTTTTGTTGGATTTAAATTTAAATAGTCATTTTTATTCATCCTTTTTGGGAAGACAATAGTTTTTGAAGTAAAAGTATGTCTCAAAAAATTATCATTTGTTTCTTTAATACCGAGGATAGTATGTACAATTTCCAAAGAATCTGACGAGAATTTTGAAATATCAATCTCATTATTAAATTTTAAAGGAAAGTTTATACTTTGATAATTGCCATTATTTTTAAATTTTGACTGAACAATTATGCGTTTATCAGGTAAGATTATTTTTGAATTATTGTAAATAATACTTTTTATTTCCAAAGGGAAATTAGTTTTATTTCTAATTTGCAGTTTTAAACTATTATTATCAATTATGGAGTCAAAAAAGACTTCAATTAAGGTACCGGTAGGATGAAGCTTTTTTCTAATAATATTTTGATTTTCATACAAAATATTCAACGGAAACTTATAAAATGGGTTTTGATTGTAAATTTCTGAAGTCAAATTATCCATTTGAAATTTATGTACAGATAAGACACTATCTAAATAAGCTTTTTTTGATAAATTCTCAGCTTCTTTAAAATATAACTCCTTAAATATCAAATTATCAGATATTCTTTTATGAACTTCATAGAAACCTGGAATTCTATTTTCAATTATTAATTTTTCCAGCGGTTTCTTCTTATCCTCTCTGATATCTCCCCATTCTCTAGGTATTGGTTCAATTAATTGGGTTATCGGATTAAAATACATTCTTGAGTTTCCGTAAAAAAGAGCATGAGCCTCACTTGAATTATACATTATGTCTGAAATAACATATAGCGAGGCATATTTTTTTAAGTCAAATAATTGTTCAGGCTTAATACTATCTGATAAAAATGATTGCCATAATTTTTTAAGTAGAATTATATTTTCTAATTTTCTTTGGTCATCTTTAACTTCATTATAATCATATATTTTCAAATTAGTTCCAAAATTTCGAAAAACAACACCTTTCATTAATCTATTATTTTCCAATATTTTTTCATCAAATCGTTCTTCTATATAATATAAGCCATGATTTTTTCCATTTATGTTCACGTTTGAAAATCCAGATCTTAACCCAATGATTCCCCTAGATTGTAACAATTTCGATGCCATCCAATCGGTAAGATAACCTCTTGCTCGTGGGTAAAGTAGTGCAAACTTGTTCATACCCATAATTGTCTCTCCATCTTTCATTTTCACCATTAAAGACCATTTGGTTGGGTGATTAATATGTTGTTCATTTCCACCGGTTAACTTGATTTTAACTTTATAAGTTTGATTGTTAAACCTAATTTTAGCCGGTAATTCTTCCTTATATTCCTCGAGAATTTGTCCTCCTAATAAAAGAGCTTTCTCTCTAAGATATCTAATCTTTTCCCAATTCTTAAATTTTATATCTATATCAATCTGTTTAACCTCTGTTAATTGACCTTCCACGGTATTAGGAATAGAGGAAAAGTTAAAATTAGATAAATGATGCAAGGCTAATTTTAAATTATAAGTCCTCCCGGTACTGTTTAGGTGTGCTCCAAATAAAATACTTGCAAAACCAAAACCAACTAATCCTAAAAGTAACAATAGGACAAAAAGTATTCGTCTGGCAGAAAGCTTATTTATAAGCTTTTTTAAATAACTCTTTTTAGGATGATTATTATAGATTTTCATTTAAATATTCAAATTATTATCTATAAAACTTATAGTGGGCTTATTAAATTTTTCCTGAAGCTCATTTTTAATATTGGTCATATTTTTGAATTCATCAATTTCAATTATAAATGAGGCTTCTAACATACTCTTATCTTCATCAAAACGTTTAAGATCAACTTTAGTACAATACTGTTTTAAAATTTGAATTATACCATTTATCTGATCTTTGACAGGATCTTGTGAACTAATGGTTAAAATAAGATTTTGATTTTGATATATTGCTTTTTTGTATAGTATGCCCTTACTTATCAAAAATAGAGCAATAAAACTGAAACCCAATATTGTTGCTAGCCTTTGATCGGCACCAAAACCTAAGCCAATAGCGATATTTAAAAATAGAAAAGTCAATTCTTCGGGTTCTTTAATGGCAGCTCTAAAACGAACAATTGAAAGTGCACCAACCAAACCTAATGATAATGCTAATGATGATTTAACAATAGTTATAATTATCATTGTTGTAACAGCAAGCACTACAAAATTTTTTCCAAAACTATTTCTATTGGACAAGGAATTACCGTACTTATTATATAGAATACCTAATAAGTACGATAATAAAGCTGTCAAAAAAAGGTTCATTATAAAATTCAATGATGAAAATTGGGCACTGTCGGTGGTTAAAAATTGTTCAAAAGTTTTAAGACTCTGCATTTCTTTTTTCTTTAGGTTTTTAATTCAAATTATATTAATTCCGTTATGATCCATGCTATTATAGTCAAGACTATACAGTAGACTTACACAATCTGGATAAAATTAGCAATTTTTGAAGTTGTTATTATTAATGGGCTAAAATAATAATAAAACTTTAAATTTAAAGAGTTAATGATTTAAATTCTGTTCTGTCTTTATGCAAAAACTTTTATCACAAGTATTTTATTAACAAAAACATGCGGTTTATTAACAAAAATATACCGTCGGCAAAATCTTGAGATTTCCTTTAGATTTGAAAATTAGATTCGCAGAGTTTAATAAAAATAACTGCAACTATAACTATCATTTAAAATAAATTATTTTTATGCAATTTTATCTAAAAGTTATCGTTGGAGTTATGTCGCTACGAAAAGAACCCCTTTATTTATTGCATTATAAATATACTTTCTTTTGAAGTATTCAACAGAAAGAAATATCTATATATTGTCTTAAAATCACTGCTATGATGAGAGATGTTTACTGTTAATTATTTTAATTGATTAATGAGTATGATATAGATTATGATTAAAAAATTAGTATTGATTGCATTTATTTTATTTGGTTCAAAAGTATTTGCTACTGATTATTACGTTTCTACAACTGGAAATAATTCAAATGATGGCTTATCTGAAGCCACTGCTTGGCGAAGTATAACTTTCGCAGCTTCGTCTAAAAGCCCTGTTAAACCTGGAGATATTATTTATGTCAAAGCAGGTAATTACGGTGCTGAGAATGTTGATTTCGAAAAGAGTGGTAAACGAGATATGCCAATTTCATTTATAGGTTATAAAACTTCACCTGGAGATATTACCTCCATGTATTATTCTTATCGAAAAGATAAACCACTAGACCCTTCTGAAATGCCGTTGTTATTTGGGGGTGATAGAGATAAGGGTATGGGGTTTAAGATAACTTCAAAAAGTTATATAAACCTTAAAAATTTTCAAATAAGCGATTATGCTTATTGTGTTTTTGGTCAAAAGGTAAATAATGTTGTTTTAGATAATATTATATCAGGTACTGCAGGGGGAGAAACAAAAAGTAACGGGTTCGGAATATTTTTTAACGGAGATAATGATAATATAAAAATTCAAAATTGTTTAGTTTTTGACGCAAATACGGATAACCTACTTTTATACGCTAATAATAGTACAATTGAAAACACGAAATCTGTATGTGGACGGGGACTATTGACTGGTCAGCCAGGAGCATCGACACTTCAGGTTACAGATTACTATATTATTTTCAGAGGAGATAATAATATTATTAGAAATAATTACGTAGAAAGAATAGGGAATTTAGCACATGGAGGACATGGAATTGGAACGAAAGCTAAAAGCAGTACTAAAAATTGCATAATTGAAAACAATACCGTGGTTAATGTGGCTGAAAGTATATTTATGGCTTATGAATTTGCTCAGGATAATATTATTAGAAAAAATATTGTTAAAGGAATAAGTTTAACCGATCACAGACCAACTGCTTTTGTATGTAGAGATGGTGCTACTAATAATATCTTTGAAAATAATAAATCACAATATACAAACGCGGCAATTACAATGTGGAGAAGTGCTGAATTTCCCCAAGGATCTTCCGGTGCTAAGGGAAATGTTTTTAGAAATAATTTATTTTTAGATACTAAAAGAGCAGTATTTATAACTTCAAGTGGAAAGTTCAACGGCGATGCCATTATCAATAACGTTATTGAAAATAATACTTTTACTGGATTAGAAAATGAAAGGGAGTCTGAGTTTTTCAGAACAAATGTGGTTCTAAATGTACGGGATAATGTTTTTAGAAATAACATAGTGGCGAATTTTCGAGAAACGTTAAAAGGAATTGCTAAAAATAGTGATTGGACACAATCTTATAATAATTATTATAATTGTAATTTTCCCATGCCTATTGCAGAAGGAAATATTACAGGTAATCCTAAATTTGAAAAGCCAGCCGATGGAAATTATCACCTTGCTTCCGGAAGTTCAGCAATTGACACTGGAACAGACAGAGGAAATGTCATGACTGATTTTGACGGAGTTTCGAGGCCACAAGGAGGAAAGTACGATATTGGTGCTTTCGAAAAAAAAAACGACAATTCCAATCCGGTTACTGGTTATGCTGGTGATGATGTTTCTATTTGTGCTGGTTCTAGTACGACGTTAACTGCATCAGGAGGAACTTCTTATGTTTGGAACACAGGAGAGACAACCGCTAGTATTACTGTAAGCCCCACCGAAACTACAACCTATACTGTTACTGTATCTGAAGGAAGTGATTCTGATTCTGATGAAGTTATTGTAACCGTAGAAACTTCACCATCGGTGAGTTTAGGTGATGATATAACGATTTGTGAAGGTGAGGATATTACCTTAACAGCAGAGGGTAACGGAGATTTTTTATGGAGTACAGGAGAGACAACAGCTAGTATCACTGTAAATCCAACGGAAACTACTACTTATACAGTTACTGCAGATGCCTGTAATACAAGTGTGACCGATGAGATCATAGTAAATGTTACACCTGGAATCACGTTGGATGCGGGAGATGATGTTACTTTATGTTCAGGAGAGAATATCACGTTAACCGCTATCGGTAACGGAGATTTTTTATGGAATACAGGTGAGACGACTGCTAGTATTACTGTAAGTCCTACCGAAACTACAACCTATACTGTAACGTCTTCATCCGGGAATTGTTCACTTTCTGATGAAGTTATTGTAACCGTAGAAACTTCACCATCGGTGAGTTTAGGTGATGATATAACGATTTGTGAAGGTGAGGATATTACCTTAACAGCAGAGGGTAACGGAGATTTTTTATGGAGTACAGGAGAGACAACAGCTAGTATCACTGTAAATCCAACGGAAACTACTACTTATACAGTTACTGCAGATGCCTGTAATACAAGTGTGACCGATGAGATCATAGTAAATGTTACACCTGGAATTAACTTAAACGTTAGCGATGATGTATCGATTTGTGAAGGAGAGAGTATTGTCTTAACCGCAGAGGGTAACGGAGATTTTTTATGGAGTACAGGCGAAACAACTCCAAGTATTACCGTTAGTCCAGACGAAACAATTTTATATACGGTAACGGTTACTTCTGGATCTTGTTCGCTAACCGATGATATATTTGTAACTGTAAATGAGTTGCCGGTTATTAGTTTAGAATCAAATGAGGTATCGATTTGCGAAGGCGAAGAAGTTACTTTAACCGCAGATAGTCAAGGAAATTTGGTATGGAGTACAGGGGAGTCCACTTCAAGCATTACCGTTAGTCCGACAATAACTACTATTTATACCGTTACCACGACCAGTTCTTGTAGTACCGGTGTAACAGAAGAAATTATAGTAAATGTTAGCCCGGCAATCACGTTAGATGCCGGAGATGATGTTACTATATGTTCAGGAGAGAATATTACATTAACGGCTGTTGGAAATGGTGATTTTTTATGGAATACCGGTGAGACAACTGCTAGTATTACAGTTAACCCTTCAATAACAACTGTATATAACGTGACGTCAGTATCAGGAGAATGTTCACTCTCTGATGAGGTTATCGTAACTGTAGAAACACTACCATCAGTGAGTTTAGGTGATGATATTGCGATCTGTTTAGGTGAGAATATTACATTGACAGCTTCTGGAAATGGTAATTTTTTATGGAATACGGGAGAGACAACAGCTAGTATCACTGTAAACCCTACCGAAACTACAACTTATTCAGTTACAGCTAGTAACCCTTGTGGTACAAGTGATGTATCGGATGAAATAGTAATAACTGTTAATGATTTACCCGAAATTAGCGCAGGAGAAGATGTAACTATTGAAACAGGCTCAAGTACAATATTAACAGCGACAGGGGAGGGTAATTTTTTATGGAGCACGGGTGAAACAACTCCCAGTATAACAGTTAGTCCTGATTTGACCACAACATATACGGTAAGCACAACTGCAGGTAATAGCTGCTCAAGTGAAGACAGTGTAATTGTTATAATTGAAGGTTCTCCAGTTAATGATGATAATACAGGAGGAGATAGTAATAATGCGGATCCATCGTTAGACGGGTATGGTTTTGCAGGGCCAGATATAGAAATATGCTTAAATTCTACAGATGGTATCTTAACAGCAACCGGTGGAGAATATTACTTATGGAGTACCGGAGAGACAACAGCAAGTATTACAGTTAATCCAACAGAAACTACCACCTATGCTGTGACTAGATCAACTGGTGGCAAAACAGATACAGATGATGTTATAGTTTTTGTTGATGATGAATGTTCGGGAATAGAGAATAGATCAATTACAAAAGAAATTAAAGTTTATCCAAATCCCACTCAAGGACTTTTACATATTGATTTAAGTGGATATAGCAATGATTTGAATATTACAATATTTAGCTTGAATGGAAAATTACTATATTCTGAGAGTGTTAATAACAATTCACCAGATAAGGTGTTAAAACGAAATATCAATTTATCAAAATATGGTAAAGGAGTTTATTTTATTCGTTTAGTAAATGAGAATCTTAGTACAACAAAAAAAGTGCTTGTCATCTAAAGAATTATCTATTAACTATTATCTTCATTGTTAGAAAATAAGATTTATTTAATGAAAGGAAACACTTCTCATCTGAGAGGTGTTTTTCTTTTATAATAATTTAGTAAAATTATATATCTACCGTAAAATTATATTTTCCGCTTAAATAAAATATTTAGTAATTAAAAAAAAATACTTACATTTGGACCGTTATTGAAAAAGAAATAAAGTATGTTATTCCCCGTGTACAGAAATTGGTATACATTTCTTGGTATATTCAATTTTAATTTAAGTCTTTCCCTTGAATTTAAGTCGCAATGTTTTCATTTTTATAGTGTAACTTAATGATAGTTTGTTTTTGAATCAAAATATTTAATAAAATTAACCGTTTTAAAGCGAGTTAATTAAATGTTTTGATTAACAATTTGTCGGAATAATTTAATAATATTTGTTTTTTAATTAATGATAAAATAAATGACCTGAATTTAGATTGTTTATACGAATCATATCACATCTCTATATTGGGATTGAGAGTGGCGAAGCCGTATCTAAGATCAGAAAATCAACAAGAGTACTTTTAATAATATAGATCATATGAAAAATTTTGCACTAATTGGAGCGGCAGGATATATTGCTCCTAGACATTTAAAAGCAATAAAGGATACAAATAATAATTTAATTGCAGCACTAGATAAGTTCGATTCTGTTGGTATTATGGATAGTTATTTTCCGAATGCTGATTTTTTTGTAGAATTTGAGCGTTTTGACAGGCATATTGAAAAATTAAAAAGACAAAAAAATATAAACCTCGATTATGTAAGCATTTGTACTCCAAATTACTTACACGATGCTCACATAAGGTCTGCACTTAGAAGAGATTCACATGCCATCTGTGAGAAACCATTAGTGTTAAATCCATGGAATATTGACGCTTTAACTGATATTGAGAATATGACCGGGAAAAAGGTTTATACTATTTTACAGTTACGTTTACATCCTAGTATTATAGCTTTAAAAAATAAAGTACTCAACGGTCCGGCAAATAAAATTTACGATGTAGATTTAACTTATTTGACCTCAAGAGGACATTGGTATTACACGTCATGGAAGGGTGATGTTTCTAAATCAGGTGGTGTAGCTTCAAATATAGGAGTACATTTTTATGATATGTTATCTTGGATATTCGGAGATGTAAAACAAAATATTGTTCATATGCACTCTCATGATAGAGCAGCAGGTTATTTAGAATTGGAAAAGGCAAGAGTGCGATGGTTTTTATCAATAGATTATAATACTATCCCCCAAGAAATTAGAGATAGCGGACAACGTACTTATCGCTCAATAAAGGTAGATAACGAAGAGATAGAATTTAGTGGTGGTTTTACAGAATTACACACTACCAGTTATAGAGATATTTTAGATGGTCATGGTTTTGGATTGGCAGATGCTAGACAATCCATAGAAATTGTTCATGAAATTCGAAATGCTGAAATCACTCCTTTAACAGGAGAGTATCATCCTTATGCAAAATTACCTCCTAAAAACCATCCATTTAAAAACGGAAAGTAAATTTGGTTTTAATAAGCCTCAAATTAAATTATAATGAGTGTAGAAGTCAAACCTATTTTTATCATTAGCTTAGTCCGTTCGGGCTCAACACTTTTGCAACGTATTTTAATGGGGCATGACAAAATTGCCAGTATGGCGGAGCCATGGTTTCTTTTACCTTTGGTGTTCTCTATGAAAAAAGAAGGGATTATAACAGAATATGGTCATTCGATAGCACATGACGCCTTGGAAGACCTTATCGATAATTTACCTAATAAATCTGAAGATTATTATAGCTTTTTACGAGAGTTTGCCGGAAATATTTATGGAGCTCTTTCAAAGTCTAAGAATTCTTACTTTCTTGATAAAACTCCGAGGTATTATATGATAATTCCTGAATTAGCAAAAATATTTCCAGAAGCTAAATTCATCTTTTTATTTCGTAATCCCGTACATATTTATTCTTCTATTTTATCTACTTGGAAAGATAATAGGTTAAAGTTTACAACAAAACTTCATAATGATTTAACCAATGGGCCAAAGTTAATGTCTCAAGGGTATGAATTGTTAAAAAATAGATCATATTCAATTCAATATGAGAAGTTTGTAAAAAACCCTGAAGAATCCCTTAAAGAAATAGTTGATTATTTAAATATTGATTATGATGATAAAATGCTTGATAATTTTTATGGACAAGATCTAAAAGGAAGATCAGTTGATCCTACGGGTACTAAACGATATAAACAAGTTGATAGCTCTACCTTGCATAAATGGAAAAAGGTCTTTAACACGAAATATAGAAAAAAAATAATTGCAAATTATATTGAAAGTATAGATGCGCAAACATTGTCTATTCAAGGGTACAAAAAGAGTGAAATTTTAAATGAAATTAGGAGTTTAGATCATGAAGGCAACTTTAGTATGTTTAGAGATTTACTTGATATTAATAAACCCAAAATTAGGCTTGCATTTCATAAGAGTAGAAAAAAGATTTCTTATTATTTGAACAAAATATAGGTAATAATTTAATAAATGAAAAAAATCAATTTATTGTAAATTATGAAATTTATCCAAACAAAACTAAAAGAACTGTATATAATAGAACCAGAACCTTTTGCTGATGAGCGAGGGTTATTTTTTAGAACTTTTTGTAAAAAGGAATATTCCACAATTGGATTGAAAAATGAATTTGTACAGATTAATCAATCTATTAATTACAAAAAAGGAACTTTTAGAGGCTTGCATTATAATAGTTCTCCATTAGGAGATGATAAATTAATACGATGTATTTCGGGTAAAGTATTTGATATTATTGTTGATCTTAGAAAATCGTCAAAAACGTTTTTAGAATATTTTACAATTGAATTGTCACCAGATAATAAAAAGATGCTTTTTGTACCCTCTGGCTTTGCTCATGGATTTATAACATTGGAAGATAACTCTCAATTGATTTATCATCATACTTCATACTATCAACCTGATTATGAAGACGGAATACATTTTAATGATCCTAAAATAAACTTAAAATTACCAATAAAGATTGAAGTTATTGCACAAAAAGATTTACGCTGGCCTTTAATTGATAATCGATTTAAAGGTATTTAATAAAGAATAAAATTAACATTTCATGAATTGTAGACATTGTAATACAGAATTAAAACAGGTTTTTGCTGATTTAACTTTTTCTCCCATATCAAACGATATGTTAAAAGAGGTAAATTTAAATCAAAAAGAGAATTACTATCCTTTAAAGGTTTATGTTTGCCATAACTGTTTTTTGGTTCAGTTGGATGAATTTAAAAAGTTCGATGAAATTTTTAATAGTGATTACACCTATTTTTCGTCAATGTCAAAAACTTGGTTAAAACATACCAAAGATTATGTTGATATGATGATGACCCGCTTCAATTTTGATCCAAAATCATTAGTAGTAGAAATTGCATCAAATGACGGATGTTTATTACGAAATTTTGTGAATTATAACGTGCCTGTTTTAGGAGTCGAACCTACAGCAAATACAGCAAGAGAAGCTGAAAAAAGCGGAGTGAGAACAGCTGTCGAATTTTTTTCTTCAAATTTTGCAAAGAAACAGTTTATAGAAAAAAATACGTTGGCTGATTTAATAATCGGGAACAATGTATTAGCGCATGTACCAGATATCAATGATTTTGTAAAAGGGATGAAATTGGCATTAAATAAGGATGGAGTAATTACTATGGAATTTCCTCATTTAGTGAATTTAGTCAATGATTGTCAGTTTGATACAATTTATCACGAACATTTTTCATACTTATCATTAATTGCCGTAAAAAGCATATTTAAAAAACAAAGATTAGAAATTTTTGATGTGGAGGAAATTACTACACACGGAGGTTCTTTGAGAGTTTTTGCGAAGCACATAGAAAATAAAACCCATGAAGTTTCAAATAGAGTAAAGGTTTTATTGGATAGTGAAATTAAAGACGGATTACAAACAATTGACTATTATAAAGGTTTCCAAGAAAGAATTCATAAAATAAAATATGACACACTTTCATTTTTAATAAATGAAAAACAAAAAGGTAAAAAAATAATTGGTTATGGAGCTGCTTCTAAAGGGAATACACTAATAAATTATTGTGGAATTAAGGGTTCTGATTTGATAAAATTTGTAGTAGATGCTTCTCCATTTAAACAACATAAATATTTACCAGGTAGTCATATTCCGGTAATTGATGAGGAAAATATTAAAAAATATAAACCAGATTATGTTATCATATTACCATGGAATTTGAAAAAGGAAGTTAGCGATCAGCTATCATATATTAGAGATTGGGGTGGGAAATTTGTTATATTTATTCCTGAAATAAATATTTTTTAATGAATATATTGGAAAAAATAGAACTAATCGATTCTGATAAAAAAAGGGAAGAAATATTTGACCTTATAGAAAAGATGTACCCCATTTGTCGAAGTATTACCGGGAATGGTGTAAGAGAAACATTATCAATCATTTCTAAAATTATTCCAATTAAAATATATGAAGTACCCAGTAAAACTAAAGTGTTGGATTGGGAAATTCCACTTGAATGGAATATAAAAGATGCCTGGATTAAAAATGGGAGTGGTAAAAAAATCATCGATTTTAAAAATTGCAATCTTCATGTTTTAAATTATAGTATTCCTATTCATAAAAAAGTAAACCTTCAAGAATTAAAAAAGCATCTTTTTACCTTACCAGATTATCCTGAGAGTATACCTTATAGGACATCATACCATAATAAGGAATGGGGCTTTTGCATTAGTTATAATCAATTTAAAGAATTAAATGACGAAATTTATGAGGTAAATATTGATTCTAAACTTGAAAGTGGCTTCTTAACATATGGTGAGCTGCTTATAAAGGGTGAAATAGAGGATGAGGTCTTGATTTCTACGCACATCTGTCACCCTTCACTTGCAAATGATAATTTGTCGGGAATAGCTATAGCGACTTATATTGCTGAAACGTTAAGTACTATAGATACTAAATTTTCATATAGATTTTTGTTTATACCCGGCACAATAGGTTCGATTACATGGCTTAGTTTAAATGAAAATAAAATTGAAAACATTAAGCATGGCTTGGTATTAACATTGTTAGGTGATAATTCTAAATTTAACTATAAAAAATCTCGTAGGGGTAATGCAGTAATTGATAAAATTGTTCAAAATTGTTTAGAACAATCAAAAGAAGACTATGGGATCTTAGATTTTTCTCCTTACGGATATGATGAACGGCAATTTTGTTCTCCCGGATATAATTTGCCAGTAGGAAGATTGTCCAGATCAATTCATGGCGAATTTCCGGAATATCACACATCTGGCGATAATCTTGATTTCTTAAACAAAGACAAACTACTAGAATCACTTAAACTTCTAATGAATATTATTCAAGTTATTGAAGATAATGGGGTATTTATTAATTTAAAACCTAATGGAGAACCCCAACTGGGTAAGAGAGGATTATTTAAAAAAATTGGAGGAGAAAGTGAGACTAAAGATTATCAAATGGCATTGCTATGGATACTTAACCAATCAGACGGACAAAATTCTTTGCTAGATATCTCCGTAAAGTCTGGTATTAGTTTTAATTTGATTAAAATAAGTGCGAATCAACTTGTAAATGCAGGGCTGTTAAAAGAAAAAGAATAGATTGTTTTATGAGAGGTTTAGAAGAAAAATCAATAGTTATTACCGGGGCAACAAGTGGTATAGGGTTTGAATTAGCCATACGATTAATTAAAGAAGGGGCCAAAGTATTTTTAGTTGGTCGCAATTTTGATAAACTAAAAAAGATTTTATCCAGTTTAGAAATTAATAATTCAAAAGTGTTTTTTTTATCTACAAACTTCATTGATTTTTCTGATGTAGAAAATTTAATAATAAAATTAAAATTAGAAGCTGATATTGATGTTTTAATTCACTGTGCTGGAGCCATTTCACTTGGTTCATTTGAAGACGATACAATTGAAAACTTAAATATACAGTATAAAGTTAATGTTGCGGCTCCATTTTATATTACTCAAAAGTTGTTGCCTGCACTTAAAAGTACTAAAGGACAGATTATTTTTTTAAATTCAACAGCAGGTTTGGAATCGAATGAGAATACCAGTTTATATGCATCTTCAAAACATGCTATAAAAGCTATGGCTAAAAGTCTGCGTAAAGAAATATTAAAAGACAAGATTAAAGTTACCAATATATTTTTAGGGTCAACAGATACTCCTATGCAAGAAAAAGTTCAAAAAATTAAAGGAAATGTTTATGATCCAAATAAATTTATGCCGGCTAAAGATGTGGCTGATACAATAATTTCAATACTTAGAATACCTAAAAACATGACAATAACAGATATAACACTATTACCATTTTGATCAAATTTTATTAATAAATCACTAATTTAACTATAAAAAGTAGAAAAATGAAAGTACTAATTTTAGCTGGAGGATTTGGAACCCGGCTTTCAGAGGAAACGGGTATAAAGCCCAAACCGATGGTGGAAATCGGAGGAAAGCCCATTCTATGGCACATTTTAAAAACATATTCCCATTATGGATTTAATGAATTCGTTGTTCTTTTAGGATATAAAGGATACATGATAAAAGAATATTTTGCGAATTATTTTTTACATAACTCAAGCATTACCATAGATTTGAAGAATAACTCAATGGAAATTCTGAATAATGAATCTGAGAATTGGAAAGTGACATTACTCGATACAGGTTTAAATACAATGACCGGAGGTAGAATTAAACGAGCTGAAAAAATTATTGGTGATGAAAAGTTTTTCTTGACTTATGGTGATGGAGTGGCTGATGTTAATATTAAAAAACTTTTAGATTATCACAATAATCACAACGGAATTATTACAATGACAACTGTTCAACCTCAAAGTAGATACGGTACTATTGAATTTGGAAAAGATGAAAGTCAAGTGAATTCATTTCTAGAAAAACCTGAAGGAGAGCGTGGCTGGATTAATGGAGGTTTTTTTGTTTGTAATCCCGAAGTTCTTGATTATATAGATGATAGCTCTGAATGTGTATTTGAGAAAGATCCGCTAGAAAATATGTCGGCCGACGGAAAATTATTTGCATATAAACACACAAGCTTTTGGAGAGCCATGGATTCTCTCAAAGATAAAAATGATATAGAGAAATTATGGAATACAAACAAAGCAAAATGGAAAACATGGAATACCTAGGGTTTAATAATATTTATAAAGGAAAAAAAGTTTTAATTACAGGTCATACTGGGTTTAAAGGGTCATGGTTAGCACTTTGGTTACTTATGATGGATGCCAAAGTAGTGGGAATATCAGAAAAAGTTCCTACTGAACCATCTTTGTTTAAATTATTGAATTTAGAAGAAAAAATATCACATTATTTTGAAGATATACGTAATAAAGAGAAATTAGAAAAAATTATTAAGGAAGAGAAACCAGATTTTCTGTTTCATTTGGCAGCACAACCAATTGTTTCATTGTCTTATAAAGACCCTTTAGAAACTATATCAACCAATGTAATGGGAACGGCCAATATTTTAGATTCTTTAAGAGATACTGATTTTGAGTGTTCGGTTATTGTAGTTACCAGTGATAAGTGTTATGACAATGTAGAATGGTTTTGGGGTTATAAAGAAACAGATCATTTAGGGGGTAAAGATATTTATAGTGGATCTAAAGGAGGTGCTGAGTTAATAGCGAAATCATATTATCATTCATTTTTCAAAAAACCAAATTCGAAAATAAGATTAGCCTCCGTTAGGGCAGGAAACATTATTGGTGGTGGAGATTGGGCCTTAGATCGCATAGTACCTGATTTAATTAGAGCTTGGAGTATAGATAAAAAGTTGAAAATTAGAAGTCCATATGCTACCAGGCCATGGCAACATGTATTGGATCCTTTGAGCGGATATTTGTTGGTTGGTGAGAAATTGCACAAAAACATCAAATTGAATGGAGATGCCTTTAATTTTGGACCACGTCATGAAATAAATAAACCGGTTATTGAATTAGTTTCAGATCTTGCCAAAATTTGGGGTTTTAAAAATCCTGAAGAAAGCTATGAAATACTTGAAAATAAAACATTTGATGAAGCTTCATTATTGAAACTAAATTGTGATAAATCACTATTACAATTAAGATGGTTACCCGTTTTATATTATAATGAGTTTATTGAATTTACAGGAAGTTGGTATCATGAATTTACAGGAAATAAAGAAAATTTATTAAATTTCACACAAAATCAAATTATGGATTATTGTCATAAGGCAAATGAACGTGAATTGCTATGGATGAAACAAGAATAATGATAGAGGGAGTTATGATTACTTCCTTAAAACAAATTAAAAAATCCGGAGGCTCAATATTTCATGCTTTGAAAAAGAATGAATTGTCTTTTCATGGTTTTGGTGAGGCCTATTTTTCTCATATAGATTTTGAAGAAATAAAAGCCTGGAAAATTCATAGAGAAATGTGGTTAAATTTAATTGTACCAGTTGGTTCTGTTAAATTTGTTTTATGCGATCAAAGAGAAAATTCTATAACTAAAGGTAATTTATTTGAAATAGTTTTAAATCCTGAAACAAATTACAAAAGATTAACAATACCTCCTGGGATAACTTTTGGGTTCAAAGGTGTAGGTGATAAAACCAATTTAGTTTTAAATGTTGCTAGTATTGAACATAACCCGGCAGAAGTTGAAAATATGGATATAAAAACGATAGAATATTCATGGTAAAATGAAATTTATACAGCGGAAGTTAGAAGGAGTTTTTGAAATTATTCCTGGCCCAATAGTAGATTCGAGAGGTTTTTTTATGCGTTCTTATGATTTGTTAAGGTTTAAAGAAATAGGTTTACATCGAGAATGGAAACAGGAAAATCACAGTGCCACCATTTCTAAGGGGACAATTAGGGGTTTACATTTTCAATTTCCTCCTTTTACCGAAGCTAAATTAGTTCGATGTATTAAAGGAGCAATTTTAAATGTTTTCGTTGATTTGAGAAAGGATTCAGAAACTTTTGGAAAATGGGATGCTGTTGAATTAAATGAAGAAAATAAAAAAATGATTTTTATTCCTAGGGGATTCGCAAACGGATTTTGCATTTTAGAAGATAATAGTGAATTATTGTATAAAACCGATAATTATTATAATTCAGATCATGAAGGTCAGATTATATGGAATGACAATGATTTGGATATATTGTGGCCATTTAAAAATCCTATTTTGTCTAAGAAAGATTTGAAAAACATGTCATTTAAGAAATTTGTAGAGCAGTTTAAATATTTAGAAGATTAGAATATAGATAATTATTGAATTATTCTAATCATAATAAGATAAATAGAATTAGATAAATAATTAATTTATGAATATAAGATTGTTTAAACCGTCCGTGGGAAAAGAAGAATTAGATAGTATTGCTGGTGCTTTTGACCGCTCATGGATTGGCTTGGGGCCTAATGTGAATGAATTTGAAAAAAAATGGGCTGAATATGTAGGTGTAAAAGCTGCTATAGGGCTTAACTCAGCTACGGCAGCACTTCATATAGCTTTAATGGCATTTAGATTCCCTGAGGGTAAAAAAGTGCTAGTACCTTCTCTCACTTTTGCTGCAACTGCAACTGCTATTTTATATAATCGATTGATACCGGTTTTTGTTGATTCAGATCCTATAACACTTGGCATGGATATAGAAGACATGAAAAGAAAATACGACAGTGATTGTGTTGCAGTTATGCCGGTACATTTTGCCGGTCATCCGGTTAAAATGGATGAACTAATGATATGGGCCAAAGATAAAAATTTAAAAGTTATAGAAGATTGTGCACACACCTCAGGGTCATTATATAAAGATAAACCCTTAGGTACTTGGGGAGATTTCGGATGTTTTTCCTTTGAGGAAAAAAAATTAATGACAACAGGAGATGGCGGTATGATTGTTTCGAATAATTTAGAGTTAATGAAAGATATTAAAGCATATCGATGGGTTGGAATTGATAAAGATAATTGGAAAACAGCTAAGGCATATACAGATATGAACAAAGATGCCATGCATTGGTTTTATGAAATTAATTTGCTAGGTTATAAATATAATATGAACGACCTTGCCGCTTCGATTGGTTTGGTCCAACTTGAAAAGCTCGATAGAATGAACTCACGGCGTTCAGAAATTATAAGAAAATATTTAGATGGAATAAAAGGTCTTACAGGAATCAATCCTATACTGCCATTCGATGTTGATAAATATGTATACCAAATGTTCGGTATTAGGGCTGACCGACGTGATGAATTAATGATTTACCTAAAATCAAAAGGTATTGCAACTGGTTGCCATTATACTCCATTGACAATGCAGCCATTGTTTAGACCTTTTGCTAAAGATTGTGAGTATATAGAAAAAGAAGCTAATAAATTTATAACCTTACCTTTACATGCAGATTTGACTGATCAAGAGGTAGATTTTGTAGTTGAAGCTTTAAAAATTTTTTAATTGAAAACAGGATTAGGTTTAGGTAGAAAGTATAGAATATTAATAGCATACATCAACCTATTTAGATTTACTATGCGTAAATATTTTATAGGTTTTGATTATGCTAATTTATTTTTAGAAAGAGTTGATAAAATATCTTTGCAATTGATTTTAAAAAAGAATGGGGCTTCCATTGGAAAAAATAGCGACATTCAAACGGGGATAACTTTTCATAATTGTGAAAATTATATTAACTTAAATATAGGGGATAATTGCCATATAGGTAAAAATTGTTTTTTTGATTTAAGAGAAAAAATAATCATTAAAGATAATGTTGTAATTTCTATGCAATGTACTTTTATAACTCATATTGATATTACCCAATCAGAATTATCAAAGCTATATCCATCTGCATCTAAAAAAATAATAATTAATAAAAATTGTTACTTAGGAGCAAGGTCCACAATACTTATGGGGATTGAGTTGGGGGAAAGTAGTTTAATTGCTTCTTGCAGTTTGATAAATAAAAATGTAGAACCTTATACCATCGTGGCTGGGATACCTGCCAAATTATTAAAAAAGAATTAATTCTTAATAGATTAATATTTATGAAGAAGACGGTAACAGTTTCATTACCAGTTTATAATGGCGAAAAATTTATACTTGACGCATTACAAAGTATAATCAATCAAACAGTTAAAGTCGATAAAATCATAATTTGTGATAATTGTTCTGACGATCTTACTTCTGATATTGTAAATAAATTCATTTCTGATCATATAGAATTTGATATTGAGTACCATGTTAACGATGAAAATATTGGTTTTCAAAATAACTTTATAAAGTGTTATGACTTAGCTTCTACAGACTTTTTACTAATACTCCATGTGGATGATATTTTAAAGCCAAGTACAATTGAAAAGCAAACAAATTTTTTTAATGAAAATCCAGAATATGCTATTGTTGGGGGCGGGAATGATGCTATTGATGAACAAGGCAAGATATTAAAAAAGGCGCAGAATACTAAAACCCATTTGTTTAAAAAAAATGAAATTTATGAATTTATTAAAGAAACAGCTTCATGGATACCTTTTTCTTCGGTAATGTATAATTTAAAACACACTAAAAAATTAGATTTTTTAAGTGAAATTTCTGTCGGGCCTGATGAACTTTATTGGCCATTATTGCTACAAAAACATCCCATTGCGATTTTAGGAGAGTCTTTGGTTCATACCAGATGGTTTCCTGGTCAAATGCGTATTAAAAATAGTATTTCAATGTTTGATGATTATATGCTTCATTTTAAAAATAAAATTGACAGGGCATATTTAGAAATCGATAAAGAAAGGCAAGAAAAAACCAAAAAATTGATCAAAAATCAAGTATCAAGATTTAGTATTTCGTTAGGGAGAGATATTCTTAAGTACAAAAGAAACTATAATGTAGGGCTAAAATATTTTATTCATGGAATTGTACTATACCCTGGAATTATTTTCACTAAATTCTTTTCGAAATCCTTATTAAGACTTTTTAGCTTAATAGATTAATTTATTAATATTAGCTATAAAGAAAAAAATAATGGAAAACTTAAAATTTAGAAGACAATTTCTATTTTCGGCAAAAAAATGTAATCAATTAGCGGGTTGGAAGGAAGAAAAAATAGGAAGATATAATTTATATGTACATCCTGAAAATGAAATAAACAGATTAAAAAATGACGACATGGATATCATCCTAATTGGTCATTTTATAAATCCGCATTTTCCAGATAAATCAAATTTAGAAATATTAGCTGATATTTTAGCATGTAAGTCAATAAATGATATATCTACATGTTTATATAGTTTAGTAGGACGCTTTGTACTAATAATAAAGAGGAATGATAATTTTATTTTTTTTCACGATAGTTGCGGTTTGAAATCAATTTTTTACACAAAACAAGATGAAGAATTTTATGCAGCATCTCAACCATTATTATTAAAAAAAATAGTCAATGTTAAAAAAGGGAAAAAATACTATGATTATACTGAGTCCAAATATAAAAAATCTGATTTAGAGCATTGGATTCCAAGCGGTTCTTCTCTTTATGAAAATGTTTTTCACCTAGTGCCTAATTATTATTTGGATGTTTCGAAATTTGAACAAATAAGATATTGGCCTACAAAGCAGCTGAAAGTGAAAAATTTGGAGGAATCTGTAGAAGAATTTTCTAATATTTTAAAAAATACGATGGAGGCTGCAAAAAAGAGATTTAAAATTGCTCTACCTATAACGGCTGGATGGGATTCAAGAATCATCCTTAGCGCTTGTAAGGATATTGCTGACGATATCTATTTTTACACATTTATTTATAGAGAGTTAAATAAAAAATCTACCGATATAGCCATCCCAAAAAAAATACTCTCAAAACTTGGGTATAAACATCATATTTTGGATTGTAATAGATCCTTAGATGAAAATTTTGCAGATTTATATGTTAAGAATAGCGATATGGCTCATTTAAATGATTGGGGTTTTATTGCAAATGGAATGATTAAAGAATTTCCCCAAGAAAAAACGACCATAAAAGGCAATTGTTCTGAAATTGGTCGGTGTGTCTATTATGATCTAATAGAAATTAACCCTGATATTTCTTCCAGCAAAGGATTTCTTAATCTAGGAACAGATGGGTGGGAAGAAATAGTATTTGTTAAAAGCCAAATTAAGAAATGGTTTGATGAAATAAAAAATGAAAATATTAATTTAGGATATAATTTGTTGGATTTATTTTATTGGGAGCAACGAATGGGAAGTTGGCAGGCACAAGCTCAATTAGAATGGGATATAGTTCATGATTCATTCACTCCATTTAATAATAGAGAAATAATAGATATTATGTTAGCTGTTGATTCCCAATATCGAAAAAAACCTAATTACTTATTTTTCACAAAAGTAATAGAGCAATTATGGGAGGAGTTGTTAGAAGAGCCAATTAATCCAAAGCCTTTTTCACTTAAGTTTAGAATTATTATGAGGAAGATTTTGATAAAAATAAGAGTTTTTAAACTCATTAAAAAATCAATAGGAAGATAGGATCTTTGTTAGTTAAGTTTAATGACAAAACTGAAAGATTTCAAATTATCGTGTTTAAAGAATTAATAATTATGAGTAGAATTAGGTTTATAGTCGAAAATGACATTTTTTCAAGGTTTAATTTTTCATTCAAATCTTATATATGGAAATAAAAACCCTTGCAAAAAATACTATGATTTTAGCTAGCCCTAAAGTCCTAAAGTTTCTTGTTGGTATACTGAGGGCAAAATTAATAGCTGTATTTTTAGGACTGACTGGTGCAGGTATTATAAATCAATTACAGACTACCATTCGGCAAATTGCAACTTTTACGCTTACAAGTTTACCAGAGGGAATGATAAAATTAATAGCAGAAGAAAATGGTATTAAAATTGATATTGAAAAAATAGCAAAAATTATTAAAACGTATTTAACAATTCTCATTCCTTTAACTTTATTGGTGACTTTTTCAGGTTATATTTTCGCAGATGAAATCACACTATATGTTTTTGGAGATATAAAATTCAAATTATATTTCCAGATTGGCTTTGTAGCATTGCCAATTTCTATTTTAAGCACTTCATCATTTGCATTGTTAAAGGCATTCAAAGAAATAAAATTTATAGCCTATGCCGAAGTATTGATAATATTATTAAATTTAATATTATTTATTCCTCTAATATATTTTTATAAAATTACAGGTGCTGTTATTTATGTTACTTTAACTTTCTTTATTACGTTTTTTGTGTACTACTCTTTTATGAAAAAAAATGTTTTCAAAAAACACAACATTACATTTAAAAGTATTAGGAAAGCAATAATTTCTGTAAAATACATGAAAGAATTGGGAGCTTTCATGGGTTTTGGACTGGTTGCTGGGACCTATTTTATATTTATGGAAATAACCACAAGATCAATTGTTGTAAATGAATTGGGTATAAAGAAATTAGGTGTTTATGCACCTATTACAGCATGGGCAAGTTTATTCATTGGGTTTATATTGCCATCATTGAACACTTACTTATTTCCCAGACTCAGTGAGGCCAAAAATGATAAAGATATTACTGCAGTTGTTAACGACGTTGTACGCTTAATGACATTTGCTACCTTACCTTTTGTTATTATTGGAATTTCAACAAGGGAGTGGTTAATCCCATTATTTTATAGTAAAGATTTTATGGAAGCATCCGTTTATCTGCCTTTTCATTTTTCAGCATTATTATTTACTATTTGGACTTTTTCTTTTAAGCAAATTTTTGCTCCGACTGGACGATTGAAAAAGTTTTTAATTTTTGCGATAATAAATCATTCATTAAGCTTAGGATTGGTATATTTTCTTGTACCAAAACTTGGTCTGTTTGGTTATTTAAGCAAATTCACAATTACACCGGTATTTACTGCGATTGTATTTTATTTATTTTGGAAAAACGAAATAAAATTTAAATTAAAAAAGGAAAATATAAAAGTAGTACTTTATGCAATTCTATGTGTTATTCTTTTATTATTAATGAGAGATATACAAATATATTTACAACTATTAGCAGTAGTTTTATTATTGCCCTTGTTTTTTTTATTAAAAAAAGAGGAAAAAGATTATTTTTTAAAAAAAATTAAAAGAAATTAATAAATATCGGAGTGAAAAAATCTAAGTTTAATAATGAAATAATTCAATTTTTGAGTTTGTTAATTTTAACTACTATTGTCTTATATTATACACCTTCTATAGTTCAAACGGTTTATTTTTTTTCATTATTATTTTTATTTTGGAAATCAAAAAAAGATTATTTTTGGTTGGCTTTTACGTTTGTCATTGTCAAGGATATAGGTGGTATTTTTTATGAACAAACTTTAAATATTTTAAAAGTTGGACCTCTTGAATTATCGTTTTTATTTTTATTTACAATTGTTGCATTTGTAAAGCAGTTTGGGAAACATAAAAAAATTAATTTTCTTCTAAGAAAACCTTTTAAAGTTTATTTATTTTACTTATTCTTTTTGATGTATTTAGGGTTTTTAATATATGGTAATGATGGTGGTGGAAAATCCGGGTTACGCTATTACTTTACAACTTCTTTTTTCTTAATATATATGCTTAATATATATAGTGTACCAAGAATTTTAGATTCAATGCAAAAAGTTGAGTTATTTGCTAAACTAATTTTTGTCTGTTTATTTATAAATTTATTAGGTCAAATTTTTCATATAACAAATGGTGCTCCTTTTTATGCTAAATTTGGACAAGTTGTAGTTGATAGGCCTGATATTAATTATATGGATAAGTTAGTCAGGCCGGTATGGGGACACACTATTATTTTCTTAGGAATAATTTCCGCAATGTTTTTCTATCTGACTAAAAATAAAACCTTCAAGAATAATTATTTATTAGTAATTATTCTTGTTAGTTTAGTATCTGTTTTTATCGGTGCTACCAGAGGGTGGATAATAGCATTGACTTCATTACTACTAGGTTTTCTTTTTTTGAATAAAATCAATAAATCTATTTCCATTTTAATTTTCAGTACTGCTTTTTTTGCCATATTGTTTAGTACAAGTTCTATAGTCAGAATACAAAGTACCAAGGTGTTTGATAGATTGACAACTCTTGAAAAGTTAGTTGGAGGAGACGCTACAGCTGGTGGGACAAATTTGAGATTAACAACTCGTCATAATAAGGTTATGAATGTATTTTACAAATATCCGGTTTTTGGGGGTGGATTTTCTACTGAAGCGATGAAAAAAAATGACATGCATGTTGGGAACCAGAATATTTTAATGAGCGGGGGAATTATAGGGTATTTAATTATTGTTTATTTTTGGATGTATTATATTTATAAAGTATTAATAATTAGAAAGAAATTATCGATAAATAATAAATATCGTTCGGGCCTTTATTTTATGATAGTCATTCTCTTTGCGACTATCTTGATTCATTCTTCTTCAACTTCTTTATATGGATATTTAGCATATATAAGGGGTAAAATATTTATAATTGCTATATTATTTACAATTCTAAATCAATTTCTATTATCGGCCATTGAGTATGAACAGAAAGTAATTTCAAAAAAACAATTGTAATGAAAAAATCTAAAGTAGTTATAATTACTTTGAATTATAATCAATCAAAAATGACTTTAGAATGCATTGATTCTATTTTAAAATCTAGTTATAGAAATTATAAATTAATAGTTGTCGATAATGGTTCGAGAAAAGAGGAATATGATTATTTAATAAATAATGTTGATTCAAAAGTACTGGTTAGAAAAATTGAAAAAAATTGTGGTTATGTCGGTGGAGTAAATCATGGTTTTTCTGAAGCTAATGAGTTTAATCCTGATTATTTTTTAATCATGAATAATGACACCTTACTCGATGAAAAAGCTATCCATTATTTATTTGAAGCTGCAGAAAGAAATAAGCAGAATGCGATAGTTTCTGGTAAAATATATCATTTTGATAAACCAAATATTCTTCAGCGAACGGGTTCCTTTTTCTCTGATAAAAATTATTTAAAAGAGATTTATCCTGGCAAAGACGAAGAAGATAGGGGGCAGCATGATAAAGAAGAAGAAAGAGATATGTTAGATGATATATTTTGGTTGATACCTAAAAAAATATTCCAAGAAGTAGGTTATTATTCCAATAACTTTTTTTTATACTGTGAACAGGGTGATTATGCATTAAGAGCTGTTAAAAAGGGTTTTAAATTAGTATATACCCCGAAGGCTAAAATTTGGCATAAAGGAAGCGTTACTACAGGAGAGGGTAATAAATTATCACCAGCGGTTAATTTTTGGAGGAATAAGGGAAGTGTTATCTATTTATATAGAAATATAAAAAAAAAATATTTTTATTTGAAACTGTTAAAATCATTGCCTAAGCTAATTATTAAAAATACTTTTAATTTCTTATATTTAAGAAGCACTAATGACAAAAGATCAGATTATGCTGCATTGGTTGGGTATTTATATGGAATAAAATGGATTTTTAATAAAAAACCCGATGATGGGTATAATCCTTTCATTAAATAATATGATTTCATTTATAGTTATAGGTAAGAATGAAGGGTGGAAGCTAACTCAATGTATTGAAAGTATATATCAGGCTATTAAGGAGAATAACCTTATTAATTATGAAATTATTTATGTAGATTCTAATTCTGATGATGATAGCTTGATTAGATGTAAAAAGTTTAAAGAAGTTAAAGCATTTAAACTTATTGATAAATATAACCCTGCAATTGCTCGAAATTTAGGAGCCTTAATGTCAAAAGGAGAAATATTTGTTTTTTTGGATGCTGACATGACAATAAATCCCGGTTTTATTACTAAGGTGTTTCAAAATGACAAATTAATTTATCCTTTAGTTGCGGGAATAGCAGTAGATAGAATTTTGGATAATAATAGATTAACTATTAGAGAAATTGCATATCATAAAAAAGAAAAACCATACTATAAATTGATAACTGGAGGTGCATTTATAGTAGAGAAAGAAACATGGAACTTAGTAAATGGAATGGACAATAGGTTTGTTAAAGGAGCTGATCCGGAATTAGGAATTAGATTAGCAACAAAAGGTATTTTGTTATTTAATGTTCCTGAATTATTCATTATTCATCATAATGACAAATACAAAGATGGCAATAGGCTTACTGTACAGGCACTTAATAAAAATGTATTATTTTCATCAATGCTCACCTATAGAAAAAACATATTATCTAAATATGCATGGAAAAGATTATTTTCACATGAGAAGTCATTGATTGCATTATTCATTAGTGTTTTATTGAGCCTGATTTTTGCTAATGCTATTTGGATGTTATTTTATATTCCGATTTTAGCAGCTAGATTAAGGAAGTCAAATAATATAAAAATTTTTATTGAAAAATTTTTATATTATTTGATAAGGGATAGTGTTGTATTTTTTGGTTTCTTTTTCTTCTATCCAGCGCCTATTAAAACAAGTGAAATAATCTATAAAAATTATTCTAATTGAGAATCTTTAATAAAACTTATTATAAAATAATAAACTATGTATTAAGAATGAAATTTCATTTAACAAATGGAATTCGTCTTGGAAAAAATGTTAATTTTAATGGAATTCCAATAATATATGTCATAAAAAATGCAAGTGTTGTAATTGGAGATAAGGTTTGGTTAAATTCAAACAATTCGGTCTATCATATAAATATGCATTCACCATGTAAACTAATTGCCGATAGAAATGGAGCATCAATAAAAATTGGGAATGGGTCAAGAATACATGGTACATGTATTCATGCATATGTCAACATAACAATTGGTAAGCGTTGTTTAATAGCTGCAAATACACAAATAATTGATGGTAGTGGGCATGATTTATCAATGGAAAATCCATCAAATCGGACGAATACGATTGGCAGTGCAAAACAAATTACAATTGGAGATGATGTTTGGATAGGGGCAAATACTTTTGTTCTACCAGGAACGTCTATAGGTAATGGGTCAGTCATCATTGCCGGAAGTATTGTCAAAGGGACATTTCCTAAAAATAGTTTAATCGGTGGTAATCCTGCAAAAATGTTAAAAAAATATAGTGATGAAGAAATTAATAATGTTAACTGATTATAAAGGGCACTTCGGATCAAAGTATAATGCAACGCCTTATCGTAGTGGAATGAGTAAAGATCTTCTTATTCATTATTTTGAAAAAATGAAATATTCCATTGAGTTTGTAAATTTTTCAGATATGACATTTAAGGAAGAATACTCGAAAGATCATTTTTTTGTTTATACGTCTTCAGAGGATATAGGTTACTATTATAAAGATTATATAGAAGATGTTGTTTTAGGATTACAAGAGAAAGGATTGCCTGTTGTTCCTGACTTTAAATTTTTGAGAGCAAATAATAATAAAGTATTTATGGAAATTCTCAAAAGTATAATCTTTAATGACGCAATTAATAATCTTTCTGCAAAACACTATGGTGTATTAGAAGATGTAGATTTAAAGAGCCTATCTTATCCGGTTGTTATAAAAGAATCGGCGGGAGCTATGAGTAGGGGAGTTGCCTTGGCAGCAAGTGAAAAGGAATTTTTGAAGAAAGCGAAGAAAATAGGAAGAACTGCAAATTTAAATCAAGATTTAAGAGATTTTCTAAGGGCTAGAAAACAAAAAGAATATATAAGGGAGTCATTATATAGAAATAAATTTATTGTTCAGCAATTTATTCCTGGTTTGGAATCAGATTTTAAAATATTAATCTTTGGTAAAAGGTATTATATATTTGAAAGACCTGTTCGGAAAAATGATTTCAGAGCAAGTGGAAGTGGTAATGTAAATTATGTCTATGGATCAAATGTTTTATGCTCTGATAGAATATTTGATTTTGCAAAGAATGTTTTTGAGCAGGCAAATGTGCCTCATTTGTCAATCGACATAGCTTTTGACGGTCAAAAGTATTATTTGTTGGAGTTTCAAGCCATTTATTTTGGAACAGTTGGTCAAACAAAGGCAGACGGGTACTATGTTCAAAAAAATGGGGAATGGATTTTTGATAAGAATGTCCTTGATGTTGAGAAAGTATATGCTGACTCAATTGATGAATTTTTGAAAGTAAAGTATGCTTAAATAAGTTATGAAGATCCTTTTTGTTAGTCGAAACAAAACAAACAATCAAATATCTCCAATTGTTAAGAATCAGGGTAAATCTCTCGAAGCTAGTGGTGAAGATTTAACCTATTTTATTGTTGAAGGAACAGGTATAAAAGGATATATCAAATCAAGTCTACGTTTAAAAAAACACCTAAAGGCAAATTATTATGATATAATTCATGCGCATTATTCATTATCAGGTTTTATGACTTCTTTAGCGGGAGCAAAACCATTAATTGTATCACTAATGGGTAGCGATGTTAAATCTAAAAGTTATTACAGATTTATCATAAAATTTTTTGGAACTTTTTTTTGGTCCAAAACGATTGTGAAGTCTGAAGATATGAAAAAAGCCCTTGGTACGGCAAAAGTCAGTGTCATCCCCAACGGAGTCAATTTTGAGAAATTTAAGCCTATTGCTAAAGAAATTGCTCTCCTGAAAACTAAATGGGATACTTCTAAGAAACACGTTTTATTTGCAGCCAATCCTAATAGGACCGAGAAAAATTTCAAGTTAGCTAAAGAGGCATTTGAATTATTAGATAGGCCAGATACGGAGTTGCATTATCTTAAAAATGTGCCTAACGATAAAATGATTTATTATTATAATTCTTCGGATGTTGTTTTGTTATCTAGTTTATGGGAGGGGAGTCCAAATGTTATTAAAGAGGCAATGGCTTGTAATATACCAATTGTAGTTACTGATGTTGGTGATGTAAAACAGGTGATTGGAGAGACAGATGGATGCCATATTTGTACCTTTGAAACAGATGATGTGGCAGGGAAACTTGAGAAAGCACTGGCATTTAGTTCCCGTACTTGCGGAAGAATGAATATCCAAAATCTGGATAGCCGAGAAATAGCAAAACAAATTATATTAATATATAAATCATTATTATGAAGAAGATAAAAGAAATTAAAATTGGAACAAAATTTTCAAAAAGTACACAAGTAACCGAAGAAATGATAAATGGATTTGCCAAGTATACAGGTGATAATAACCCTGTACATTTAGATGAGGAATTTGCATCTAAAACGATGTTTAAAAAACGAATTGCACATGGGTTTTTAGTAGGTAGTTTTATATCTGCTATTTTAGGTAATGATTTTCCTGGTAATGGTACCATATATTTGTCACAATCAATGAAGTTTAGAGCTCCGGTTTTTATAAATGATAAAATTACGGTAGAGGTTGAGGTCATTGATTGTCCAAAGGAAAATAGGGCAACCTTGAAAACAACTTGTGTTAACCAAGAAAATGTTGTAGTTTTAGAAGGCGAAGCGTTCGTAATTCCACCATTATCTTAAAAAATACCTGATTTGTAGATGATTTAATTAATTTTTTTTTAAAAGTTGTGTTATGGGAAATATTATAATGAAAATGGCTCAAGAACAATTGGGTAGTGCTAATTTAGAAGCCAAAGGAGTTGGAGGTTTGATTAAATCTTTTTTCGGAAAGGTAACTCAATGGATTGCAATGACTCGCTTTCCGATAGGAGCAAAAAATCGTTGTCGCCTTGAAAGACTTAGGGGTGTAAAGATTGGCAAACATGTGTTCTTGGGAGGCGGCAATGTGCTTGACAGGGTTAGGCCGGATTTAATAACCATTGAAGATGAAGTTTCTTTGGCTGGTGGGGTGAACATTCTTACACATTCTAACCCAACCACACCGTTGAGAGCCATACTAGGTGAATCTTATCATGTTATTGCTCCGGTACATATAAAAAGAGGTGCATGGATTGCAATTAATGTCGTTATTTTACCCGGAGTTACCATTGGAGAAAATTCTATCGTTGCAACCGGCTCTGTTGTTATGAAAGATGTTCCTCCTTATACTATAGTAGGAGGTTCTCCGGCAAGAATTCTGAAAGAAATTCCGATTCCTGAGGAAAAGGATAAGCCAATCAACAAAGCAGACGCTTAGAATGAATTACCTTTTCTTTTTAGGTCATCCAGCTCATTTTCATCTGTTTAAGAATATTATTAAATCTTTAGAAAATAGGCAACATAATGTTAAGGTTTTAATTAAGTCAAAAGATATTCTTGAGGAATTGTGTGTAAATGAAGGGATGTCTTTTGAAAATATTTATCCAAAAATTAGAGGAGAGAATAAATTCTCAATAATAAAGAGTTTCTATTTCAAATATGTACGAATTGGAGGTGTAATTAGGAAATTTAAGCCTAATTTATTGCTTGGATCAGAACCAACACTAACTCATTTAGGAAAAATTTTTAATATTCCATCCTTTGTTTTTAGTGAGGATGATGTAGAAATAATACCGCAATTTTCAAAAATCGCATATCCTTTTGTCGATGTAATTATGTCTCCATATTCTTGTAATGCAGGAAAGTGGGAACATAAAAAAATGGGATACAATGGATTCCACAAGTTAGCGTATTTACATCCTTCTGTTTTTTCTCCTGATAAAAAAAAAATAAGCTTCCTGGGTTCTGATTATTTTATTTTACGCCTTACTAGATTGACTGCCTACCATGATAAGAATAGAACCGGTATACATAAGGAAATTTTGAATAGAATTATCGAAATATTGGAGCCCTATGGAAATGTGTTCATCACCTCTGAACGTTCTTTAGAGCCAGAATTTGAAAAATACAGATTATCGGTCGATCCCTCATTAATTCATCATATACTTTACTATGCAAAATTATACATTGGAGATAGCCAGTCAATGGCTGTTGAAGCCGCACTTCTTGGTACTCCTGGAATAAGATTTAATGATTTTGCTGATGAAATTGGGGTGTTGAATGAATTGGAAAACAAATATCAGTTAACAACTGGAATAAAAACAGATAACTTTGAATATTTATATTCCGTTCTTCATCAAATGCTATCTAATAATCATTTAGAAAAAGATTATGATTTTAGGGTAAATAAGATGCTCAAAGATAAAATTAATGTCCCTTCGTTTTTTATTTGGTTTATTGAAAATTACCCTGAAAGTGCTAATATCATGAAACAAGACCCTGATTATCAATATAGGTTTAAGTAAATAATTATGGATTTTACAATAAAAATATATAAGGAACTACTTCAGTCCTTAATTGACCAAAATTATTCATTTCAAACGTTTGATGAATTTCTTAAATTGCCTAAAGATAGAAGTATTGTTTTACGCCATGATGTTGATTTATTACCTAATAATTCTCTTGATTTTGCGAAAATACAAGCTGACGCTGGTGTGAAAGGAGTTTATTACTTTAGAGCAGTACCCGAAAGTTGGGATGAAAAAGTAATCAAAGAAATAGCTTCGTTAGGTCATGAAATAGGTTATCATTATGAATGCTTAACAACCTGTAACGGCAATATGATTGAAGGAATTCAAGATTTTGAAAAAAACCTCTCGGCCTTACGTAAACTTACTACAGTTTCAACTATCTGTATGCACGGTAGTCCAATGTCAAAATACGATTCTAAAGACCTTTGGAAAAAATATGATTATCGGAATTATAATTTGATAGGAGAACCTTATTTTGATGTAAATTTCAATGAAGTTTTTTATTTAACTGATACTGGTAGGAAGTGGGATGGCGGTAAAGCAAGTGTTAGAGACAGAGTGGATTCTTCTTTTAATCTTTCATTTCATTCAACCCAAGAAATAATTGCATCTTTATTTAAAAAAGACTTACCGGATAAAATTATGTTTACTTTTCATCCACAGCGTTGGAATAATAATTTTTATTTATGGACTAAAGAATTGATGTTGCAAAATGCCAAAAACATAATTAAAAGATTATTTTATGTAAAATCTAATTAATTGAAGAATGTTATAATACTTTATTTTCACTCTACATATGTCATTAATAATCAATTACTTATATTCTAATTAATTGATTTTTTTTATTTTTATAGCCGTTATTACAAAAAATGTAATATATTTGTTCTAGCTATAAAAAGAAACCCCTAAAATGTCAACCCCAAATTACAGACATTATTTTAAATTAAGCGTAGTGCTTTTTGTATTGTATAATATAAAAAGTATATATGTTTTTTTTGTAAATAACCTGATAAAGGTTATTAACTTCAATGATGTATCGCCTTTGTCAGGCGTATGGAATCTTTCTTTTATAGTAAATTTTTTAAAATTTAAAACGTCACCTAAACTATCTAATACTACAGGTTACATTGTTAATTAAAAACTATTGCTATGGTTAAAGATTACGGCACCCAATTATTACAAAAAGAGACTTCGTTTGATAGAGATTTTTTCCTTAAAAATGATGTTATTCTTAGCCATGAATTTAATGCTGGTTCTATTAGAGCTAAAGGTAAGAATAAACTTTTCTCAAATCGAGTAATTAAAGGTAAAAAACCATCAAATTTTTCATCACTTGATAGAATTAGAATCGTTGTTGATGGTCTAATAGGGGATGTAAATGAAAAAGAAATATGTAAACAAGAAGGAATATCTTTCAAGATTTATTTAGAATGGAAAAAAGACTTTTTAGAATCGTTTAATAAGTATTCTGAAAAAGAAATCTTACAAAAAGCCATTACTTCTAAAAACAGAAAAAAGATACTTAATGAAGTAGGTTTAAAAGCATATAATTTTTTTAATAGGCATGTCGATGATATCACTTCAATAAAAAATTTAGTAATACCGAAAGGAAAAATATTATCAGGTTATAGTAATTTTAATGAAGTTAGAAATATAATTTTACTTAATAAGGTTAATAATTTCAGACAAATAAATAAACAGTTTGAAGAAGTAAATTGTAAGTTGCCTCTTGATGGGATTTTAATGGGAAGCTTTGAAACTTTTAATTGTAGGCCAAAAGCAAGGTTTATTGATAATATATCAGTTTTAAGGCAATTATATTGCGGTTTTGATTTTATCTTTAATAGAGTATTTCCTAAATTACCACACCTTAAAAAATTATACTTTTTTATTACTAAGGGTAAAAACCGATCACTTTCAAAAGCAGAAGTTTTAGGAAGATTAGTGTCATGTGGTTTTGAAATCATGGAATATGAATCTATTGATGATTTAAATTATTTTGCTGCTAAGAAAGTTAAAGAACCTTCGTATGATATGAACCCTAGTTATGGACCTTTGTTTAAAATGAAAAGGGTTGGTAAAAATGGAAAAATAATAGGGGTATATAAGCTTAGAACAATGCACCCTTATTCTGAGTATTTGCAAGATTATGTGTTAAAATTAAACGGATATGCTGAAACTGGTAAACCTGCTAATGATTTTAGATTAGTACCTTGGGGAAAATTTTTACGTCGTTATTGGTTAGATGAATTACCTCAGCTTATAAATGTAATTAAAGGCGAGCTTAAATTAGTTGGTGCTAGACCAGTATCCCAGGTTTATTTTCGAAATATTCCAAAAGAAATTCAAGATTTACGTTTAAAGCAAAAACCGGGATGTATACCACCTTATGTTGCTCTAAATAGAAAAAGTTCAGTAAAAAGTGTATTGCAATCTGAAAAAGAATATCTTGAAGAAAAAAGAAATAACCCATATTTTACAGATACTAAATATTTTTTTAAGGCTATATTTAATATAGTTTTTATGAATAAAAGAAGTGCTTAAGTAATATTTAGAATTAGAAAATATTAGGCTAAAAAAACAATCCTGTGAAGCATTCTCACAGGATTGTTTTTTTATTTTGAATTAAATCGAACACTTTTTAATAAATGCTCGGTTATTTACTTGACCGGGTGGAGCGATTTTAAATATAAGTTAAGAGGCTTTTAACTTCCACCAAGGACGACTTTTTTTTCGATCAAAATCTACACCATATCCGTAGCCATAACCATACCCGTAACTTTTTTTATGGTCAACACCATTAATTAATAAGGCCATATTAGGTAATCGGTTATCTTTATGCATAGAATGAATATATGCTAAACGGCGTTTATCAAGGAAGTTTGCACGTATTACATAAACAAAAGCATCAGAATATTCATGCAATAACATGGTATCGGCTACTACGCTGGATGCCGCAGTATCAACAATAATATAATCATATTCTTCTTTAACAGTATCAAATAATATCTTAACGCGAGGATGCATTAATAATTCGGCTGGGTTTGGCGCTATATCTCCGGAAGAAATCAAATCTAAATTTTCAACTTTCGGGACTTCAAAAATAATATCATCAACAGACAATTCTGAGTCTATGATATAGTTCGTAACACCTTTAGTGCCTCGTATATCCAGATATGGTTTAATTCCTGGGGCCCTTATATCCATACCGATAATAAGAGTCTTTTTTCCTGCAAACCCAAGTGAAGCTGCAAGGTTTGACGCAACAAATGATTTTCCTTCATGGGCAATTGTAGAGGTCACAAAAATTGTTTTCCCTTTTTGATTAGTATGAGTAAGTAAAAAACTTAAATTGGTTCTAAGTATTCTAAAAGCTTCAGCTATGCTTGAGTGGTCTCTTTTAGAAATTAAAAACTGTTTTTTGGTTTCTAATTTAGGTGTGTCACCTAATATAGGAATATTAAGTATTTTTTCAATTTCTTCTCTGGTATGAACTTTGGTGTCAAAAAAGTTTTTAACATATATAATAGAGAAGGGAATAAAGGCACCCATAATAAGAGCTGCCAAATAGGCTATAGTTTTTTTCGGTGAAATCGGACTATTTCTACTTTCAGCTTTATCTATCATTTTAGAATTTGCACCAGCTACTCCTAATGACATAGCAGATTCTTCTCGCTTTTGCAACACATACAAAAATAAAGCCTCTTTAATTTGCTGTTGTCTTTGTATATCACGGTACTGTCGTTCTTTTCTAGGGGTTGAATAAATTTTTGAATTTATGTATGAATTTTGTTGCGTTAATGCATTTAATGATATTTGCTTAGATGCCTGTAAATTGTTTAAACTTTCATCTAAATTTTTCTTTACCCTGTTGATTTGCTCATTAAGATTTACAACAATCGGATTTTTTTCAGTAGAACTTTTTAAAAGACGTTCTTTCTCCAAGATTAATTCATTATATTTATTTGATATATTATCTACATTCGCATCCGCAAAACCTAAATTTACGGGTATAAGCTCATCACCGCTCTTAGTAGCTATAAAACTTTTCACAGACTCTAATAGTTGTAATTCAGTATTTGCTTCGACTAATTCGTTTTCAATTTTACTACCGCTTTGTAAGTTTATACCAGTTTCAGTTGCCATATCTGAGAGCCTATTTCTTTGCTTAAATTTTTCGGCAGTTATATCAACATCAGACAATTCATTAGAAATAATTTCTAATCTATTTTTTACAAATTCAGCTGTTTTTTTAGACCTCAGATCTTTACTCTTAATTGCTTCGTCATTGTATATTTTTACCAATCTGTTTAAAAAATCTTCCGATTTTTCTTTTGATGGACCATTTAATGTTAAATCAAGAATACTAGAGAATTCACTTCGTGTACTTATTTCAAGATTACCCATGAAATTGGCAATAACACTTTTCAATGGTAATATTTTGACTAAAACATCAGAACCAATAAGAGAACTTTCTTTATCAAAATTTGGTGTAATTATAATATCGCCAAAGCTTGTCTGTATTTTTTCACCAAATGTATATTTCTTTTTGGAGTCTTTAATTAAGTTAACAAAAATATATTCAGTTGGCGAGGTAATGGTAATAATAAATTTTGCGCTGACTTCATAAACTTTATCACTGGGCATTAAAAAATTGATCTTTAATGGAGGCTCTATATAATTTTCTTTTTTGAAATAATTAAAACTTAAACCTAATTGATCGTCAATAAATTTGGTAACTGAATTTTCATCTGTAAAAAACTGTATGTTAAGTTTAAGATCTTTTACTGTTTTAGTTATTAATCTTTTTGATTTTAACACTTCAATTTCATCTTCAACAATACGATTAGATCTGGTATCAATTCCTAACTCTTCAAACGCTGCAAGATCAGATTCATTTGCTCGTCCTTTAGTATCTTTTATCTGAATAGCTGAAAAAGATTTAAAGTAAGGTGTCGTAAAATTTAATTTTACAAGAACAAAAAGTATACAAATAATAAAACTTAATAAAAACCATTTCCAATATTGCAAATATTTGCTGATTTGATCTCTAATATTTATATTTAATTGATAAGAATTATCCTCTTCAAAATTATCTTTATTCAACTCCATTTTTTAATTTAAATTTTTATTCAGTTATAATCATCTGGTTATACTTACTATTAATGCCGCAACCGTGACAAGAGTAGAGACTATTCTTAATGCTTCTGTAGTACTAGGTCCTATTGTTGAAGATTTAACCTGAGAGTTATTAGGCTCTACATAAATAACATCATTTTGCATTAAAAAATATACTGATGAATGAAATAAATCTGATGAAGTCATATCTATACGAGTAGATATTCTTTCACCATCAATTTCCCTAATAACCAAAACATTTTCCCTTTTCCCTTTAATTGTCATATCACCAGCAAGTCCTAAAGCTTCTATTAATGTAATACGCTCATTAGGAATATTATAAGAGCCAGGTCTGGTAACTTCACCTAAAATGGTTATTTTAAAATTCATAGTTCTTATATTCACGATAGGGTCTTTAATATAATCCTTCAACATATCTTTTATCATCTCTTTACTTTGTATTTTGTTTAAACCGGCTAATTTAAGTTTACCTAATACGGGAAAATCAATATTTCCATTAGCATCAACTAAATAATTTTGCTCGTCATTAAGGTTAAAAGGTCTAGCGGCATCTTGGTCAAGAGCAGATACACTGATTTCCAGCAAATCATCAGGTCTGATTATAGCATCATAATTAAGGATAGATTTACTAATTCCATCAGAATCTACATTTTGAAAATACACAATCTCTTTTCTTGAACCGCACGAAAATAAAAGTATAGAAAGACTGAAAAATAACAAATACTTTTTTAAGCTGAGAATTATTGATTTAATGTTCATTTTGTTGAATCGTTTTTTTTAATTAATGATAGTATATTTTAATTTAAAGACAATTAATTTGATATTCTATTATTTTTAACATGAGATTGTTACTTATACCCATACTATTGATTAAGGTGTGATAAAATTTATGACTTGTTTAACTATAGTAGAAAACCAAATTATATTTAAAAATAAGTTGAATTAACCTATAATTTATTGTCACTTGTATTATATGAAGAATATTCCATATTAATAACTCATAGCATTTTAATTTTTCTTTTCAGCAAATATATAAAAAAATAAGAATTTAACACCTTCTAAATAAGCTATATTATAATAATTTAAAATGTCTGATATAAGCCATATTTAATAATTATTAAACGCTATTTATTTTTTTGACATAACCTAGTGGAATATTCACTTCAATTATATTTTCAATGCCTTGAATTCTAACAATCACTCTGTGTTTTCCATTTAATTTAATACATTCTGCTATTAAACCTTTAAACACACCTTTTTCAACAATGATGGAATCACCTTTTTTAAGGTCTATATTATCCATAAAATTTATATTATCAGTATCAGATAATAAAATTTTTAAATTCTCTATTTCATAATCTCTTATTATAGCCGGCTTCCCTAAATGTTTTAAAATTCTTACTACTCCGGTAATAGGAAGAATATTTTTTAATTTCTTTTCTTCCATTTTTACAAAAACGTAGGAGTTTATTAATGGAACTTGAACTTTCTTTTTTCTGTCACTCCATTGTCTGATAGTTGTTACAAGTGGCAGATAACAATTAAAATTGTATTGGGTCAGCAATTCATGAACTTTCTTTTCAGACCTGGGTCGTGTATACACAGCATACCAATTCTCTTTTTGTTGATTGGTTGATTCCATCATTACTCCTTACTTTAAATTTAATGAAAAGCAAAAATAACCTTTTTAAATCAATACAATTATTATTTCCCGATACAAAAATTAGCAAAGATATTACCAAGTAAATCTTCATTGGTGACTTTACCGGTAATTTCACCTAAATAAGATAATGCTTGTCGGATATCAATGGCGATTAGATCGCTACTTAGGCTGGTATCAATTCCATTTTGGACATTGCCAATTTCTGTCAACGCATTATTTAATGCCTCAAAATGACGACTATTACTGACTATAGTTTGATTGTTACTCAATGCTCCAATATTTACCATGGAAGTAAGCTGATTTTTTAATTCCTCGATACCTTCTTTATTTTTAGCAGAAAGTAATAAGGTATTCTTTATGGTTTTATTAAGAAATTCAATTTCCTTTTCAGAAAGTAAGTCGGTTTTATTAGCAACAATGATTATTTTTTTATCAGGGAATTTTGTTTTTATTTTATCAATTTCACTTTGCACAAATTTTAATAATTCCTTTTGGTGGGCTATATCTCGATTTCTAAGTATAGAACTATCTAAAAGGAACATAATAACTTGTGCCTGCGATGCTTTTTCAAAGGTTTTTCTAATGCCAATACTTTCAATAGTATCCTTAGTATCTCGAATACCGGCTGTATCTATAAATCGATAGGAAATCCCATTAATAGTTAATTCATCTTCTATAGCATCCCGGGTGGTACCTGCAATGGAGCTAACAATAGCTTTTTCTTCATTTAATAGAGTGTTCAATAAGGTTGATTTTCCCACATTAGGTTCACCAATGATGGCAACGGGAATCCCATTTTTTAATACATTACCATAGGCAAAAGATTCAATCAACCTTTTTAAAACATTGATAATTTTTATAACTAATTTTTGAAAGTCATCTCTATTGGCAAATTCAACATCCTCTTCGGCAAAATCCAATTCTAATTCTATTAAGGATGCAAAATTTAGCAACTCTTTCCGTAATTGTTCAATTTCATTCGAAAATCCACCACGCATTTGTTGCATAGCAATTTGATGTGATGACTTTGAATCAGAAGCAATTAGATCAGCAACTGCTTCTGCCTGGCTCAAATCTAGCTTTCCGTTAAGGAAAGCGCGTAATGTAAATTCTCCCGGATTGGCCAATCTTATGCCATTCTGAATAAAGAGCTGCATTATTTCTTGTTGAATAAATATTGATCCATGACAAGAAATTTCTACAACATTTTCACCGGTGTAGGAGTGTGGATTTTTAAAAACAGAGACTAATACTTCGTCTATATATCTATCATTATCCATAATATGGCCAAGATGTATAGTATGTGTTCTTTGTTTTAGTAAGCTTTTATTTCCAATTTTTGATGTAAAAAATTGATCCACTATACCAATGGCATTATTTCCGGAAAGGCGTATAATGGCAATGGCTCCTATACCGGATGGAGTCGCTAATGCAATAATGGTATCTTGATTCTTCATCTATTTAAGTTGTTGCAAAAATAGGAATTCTGTTTTTGTTATAAAGAAAAAATTTAGAATGCCTAATTTATCATGTAACATTTTAAATGGCTTTACGTCATATAGATAGTATTCATTAATCAATCTTCAGCTTACGGGCCAAAAAATATTAACTATGAGAAAAGACAATCAAATATTAGCTATTACACATTTAAGCCAATTGTTAGATATTGTTACAGGATTTGGCGGTTTTATAGTGCCATTACTATTATGGATTACCAACAAAGAAAAGGTTTATAGTATGGACATCCATGGAAAGTCTATTATTAACTTCCAAATAAGTATGTTTTTATATGCCATTTTAGCCATACCATTAATTCTAGCTTTTGGATTAGGGATCTTATTATTAATAGGTGTTGGACTACTTTGCTTTATTTTACCAATTATAAATGCAATTAAAGCAAGTAATGGAGAGGAACCTAACTACCCATTTTCCATAAATTTTATAAGATAGTCTTAAGAATTAATAGAAAAAATGAGATAAAAAAATAACTATTTTTTTATCTCATTTTTTCTATTTCGTTAATATTTTGTATTTAAGTAATTGAATATCAACTTTTTAAAATTACTTTAAAAAATACCTGAAAACCATGAATTTTAAAAACACCTAATTCCTCTATTGTGTAGTATAGGCCGCTGACATACATTTGTAGCATAATTATTTAGTAGATAATTAAAAACAATATACACTATATAGAAATGTATAGCTGAAGATAGGGGAGAAAGGAGAGAAGCGAAAAGTTAACTATTAGATTAACACTACAAGTAACTTTTCTCCTTACTATTTTAAAAACATTACTCCTTAGCGGGAGTTCAACTTAGGGGAGAAAGGAGAGAAGCGAAAAGTTAGGTATGAACTTAACACTACAAATAGCTTTTCTCCTTACTATTTTTACAAGAGTTCCTAAAATAGAAATAGGATTAAATTAATAAGTTTTCTACGCTCTTCAAACTAATAATTAACCATGTACCTTAGCCTTTTTACCTCTGTTTTTCATAAAATCCGCTTCATATCTTAATAAAGATTGCCACTTTTTATCTACCACCTTTCTATCTTGATATTGACGTGCAAAACCTAAGAATATTTTATAATGGTTTGCTTCAGAAATCATCAGGTCTTTGTAAAAATTAGACAGTTCTACATCTTCTAAATTTTCAGAAAACACTTTAAAACGCTCACAACTTCTGGCTTCTATTAAAGCTGCAATTAACAATCGTTGTATCAAGGCATCAGTTCTATCATTTGTTTTAGGAAAGAAATTATGCAAATGTTTAGCATAATCATTTTTTTGCTCTCTACCTAAAACCATTCCACGTTTTACCATAAGCAGATGTACCATTCTAAAATGTTCCATTTCTTCAATGGCAATATCACTCATAGCTTTTACTAATTCCGTTTCTTCAGAATAGTTTATAATGATTGAAACTGCATTAGATGCGGCTTTCTGTTCTGCGAAGGCATGATCAGTCAATATTTGCTGTAAATCATTTTTGGCAATTTCTGCCCACGAAGTTTCCGTTTCAAATTTAAGTCCTAACATTGGTATAAGGTATTGATAATGACTAAATGCTTTAGTAAGCCAACAAATTTATAACTTTATTTTCGGATGTTTTTACTTAAAACGGCAGCAGTTGCCAAAAAAAAAACTATTTTAGAGAAAATTTCACTATTTGAAACGAGCATTAATAAATTTTAAAATTATATTCATAAAAGGAATGATTAAAAATTTTAATGCGAGAACGAAGTAGTTACACACGTTCTCAATTTTATAATTAACTTATTATTAAATAATTATTAGAATTTATATGTGTGAAAAAACTAGAACGTAGCTTAAGTTTAACTTCAGTTATCGCTATCAGCATTGGAGGTATGCTGGGTAGCGGTATTTTTGTTTTACCCGGATTGGCAGCTGCCAAAACAGGCTCTTCAGTTTGGCTTGCCTATTTATTAGCTGCAGTTTGTATATTGCCGGCTGCGTTATCTAAGTCAGAGTTAGCTACTGCAATGCCTTCATCGGGAGGAACCTATGTTTATATTGAACGCGCTTTTGGACCGCTTTTTGGCACGATATCCGGTATCGGTTTATGGCTCTCCTTGTTGTTAAAAAGTTCTTTTGCCTTGGTTGGTTTTGGGGCGTATCTTTCTATTTTGGTTAATATGGATGTGGGGTATACAAAATATGTTGCATTATTTTTTCTTATAATTATTTTATTCCTGAATATTTTCGGAGTAAAGAAAGTTGGGAAAGTTCAATTGGTTGTAGTTACTATAAGTTTGATAAGTCTAACTCTAATATTGATTTTTGGTATCCCTAATATTACACCTAAGCTTTTAGACCCATTTTTAATTGACGGAAATTTTGGATTAGTCAGTACAATTGCGTTTGTTTATATTTCATATGCAGGTGTCACCAAAGTAGCGGCAATAGCCGGAGAGATCAAGAATCCAAGCAGAAATTTACCTCTTGCAATGATGTTATCGCTAGCTATCATTACAACCATATATGTATTAGTTGCCTTTGTATTAGTGGGAAATATTCCATTAGAATTCCTTAAAACGGACATCAAACCCATATATACTGTTGCTAATTTATTGGGAGGCACGTATATTGGTTATATAGCAGCCGGTGTAGGCGTAATTACCTTAATATCAATGGCAAATTCTGGGGTATTAGCATCTTCAAGATTTCCTTTTGCCATGGCTATAGATAAATTGTTGCCAGATTTTATGGGAAAGGTTCATTCTAAATATTTAACTCCTGTTGTTGCAATAGTTATTACATGTATCGCAATGGCTTTGGTTATTCTTTTCTTAGATGTGGTTAAAATTGCGAAATTGGCTAGTGCTTTTAAGGTAATGATGTTCATTTCGGTGAATATTTCTGTAATAATTTTAAGAGAAACATCGGCACAATGGTATAAGCCCACCTACCAATCTCCCTTATATCCATTTGTGCAATTATTTGGTATCATAAGTGGCATTATACTTTTAATTTTTTTAGGAGTTATGCCATTATTGGCAATTCTTGCAATAATAGCCCTAGGCCTTATAATATATTTTGGTATTGGGAAAAATGCTACAAGAACAGGAGTTTTAAGAAGGTATGGACATCGACCAGCCCTCTACCTTTTTTATTCTAAAAAGGGTCGAAAGGGTAGACTTAAAAGACAAGAAAAAAGGGATGAGATTGTTAACTTAGATGGAAAACTAGTTTCAAAGGCTGGCGTTGTAGTTCCCTTATTGGGAAATGAAAATTCACCTGAAATGTTAGTTGAAATTGGAGCAGCAATAAATAAAAAGGAGAAGATACAAGCCATAAATATCACGGAAGTTCCGAATCAAACATTTTTAGATGCTTTTATAAAAGAAAATCCGAAAATAAACTCTTTAGAAAGGCGTATTTCGGGTCTAGCAAAGTCAAAGAATATTGATGTCGATTTTGAAGCAGCGGTAACACATGATATCTCAAATACTATCCATCGATTGAGTGAACAAACGAGTTGCGATTGGTTAGTTATGGGTTGGAATGGGAGGGCTCATAGCGGTATTTTGGTTAGGAATCCGATAGGTTGGTTATTGACGCATATTGATTCAGATTTTGCATTGTTTAAAGATAATGGTGTACGATATATAAGCAAAGTGTTATTAGCACTACGACCTGGAAGAAAAGATAAGAATTTCGTAGCTATAGCAGATAGGATATGCCAATTTTATAATGCTTCTCTAACCTTATTGCATATTGTACCTGAAGATTTTCCACTCGAATCTGTCCAGGAAATAAAGGATAAGTCAAATCAAATTTTATTTAAAGCCTTATCCAAAACGGAAATTGTGGTTCATAGCGCTAATAACTCAATCGAAGCTATTTCAAAAATTTCGGCTGACTATGACCTATTAATTATAGGTACGCCCGAAAGAGATAATTGGATTAATATACTCTTCGGAACCGGTAAAGATAAATTTGCTGATAGTTCGGCTTGTTCTGTATTGAGATTAACGATGAAGGAATAATTTCATTACAGGTCTAACTTAAATTTGCTTTTTAATTTAGCTAATGCTTTATTCTTTTCTAATAATTTATTGTATTTTTCCTGTGGAGTATAAGCAAACTTCTTTTCTTTATCTTCATTTACATGTATCGTAAAATCAATACTGTAATTATTCAGTTCTTCACGAAAATATTTCAATAATTTTGGCCTGATCTTTAACAACTCAGCTTTCATCATACTATTAGGAAAGGTCAATTCTATCATAGAATTTTGCACTTTAGGTATGTCAGCATTCATTATGGATGCTATAATTTTCTCTCCTTTTTTATTAAGATTTTTAATATAGGCATTCCACAGTTTTATAAACTGTGATTCTGTAAAACTATCTTTAGGCAGATCATCAGAGTTTTGTTCTAACTCAGTATTGGATTTCTTTAGCTCTCTTTTTTTATGGATGCTATTCAATGAAAGTGCCGATGAGCGTCTCTTTTCAGTTTTTAACGATGGCTTCTCTATGATTTTGTGTTTAGGAATTTCCTCATCTATTTTTTTAGATTCAGGAGCTCTGTACGAATTTTCATCGGGTTCAGCAACAATATTTATAGTATTTTCTTTTAATACAGAATCTGTTATATCTTCTTTTTTGGTTACCGGTATTTTTGGAACTATACTGATAAAATTATAAGAAGGAATTATAAAGTGTTTAGGCTTTTTTTTTTCTTTGGAAGCTTGAAGGTCGAAAGTGATGGACGCAAGTTGCATTAGTGCTAATTCAACCAATAACCGTTGATTTTTACTGGTTTTATATTTTAAATCGCAGTCATTTGCCAAGTCAATGGATTGTAATAAAAACGAAAGATTGCAATTTTCTGCTTGTTGTAAGTATTGTTTTTTTGTATTATCCCCTACTTCCAATAAGGCAATGGTTGCTTTATCTTTTGCTACTAATAGATCTCTAAAATGTGAAGCCAAACCGGCAATAAAATGATGGCCATCAAATCCTTTTGCTAAAATTTCATTATAAGTTATCAATAATTTTGGAATGTCATTTTCAAGAATTAGGTCAGTAGTCTTAAAATAGGAATCATAGTCCAACACATTCAAATTTTCAGCTACAGCTTGCCTTGTCAAGTTATCACCCGCAAAGCTCACCACTCTATCAAAAATAGATAATGCGTCACGTAAGGCACCATCGGCTTTTTGAGCGATAATATGGAGCGCATCGTCATCCGTTTTGATGTTTTCTTGAGCAGCTATTTTTTTTAAGTACTCTTTTATATCCAGCACCCCAATTCTCTTAAAATCAAATATTTGGCAACGTGATAAAATAGTTGGTATTATTTTATGTTTTTCTGTGGTTGCCAATATGAATATGGCGTGTGGAGGTGGCTCCTCTAAGGTCTTCAAAAAGGCATTAAAGGCAGATTGAGAAAGCATGTGCACTTCATCTATGATATAAACTTTATACTTACCTGTTTGTGGGGGAATACGAACCTGATCAGTTAAATTACGTATATCATCAACCGAATTGTTTGAGGCTGCGTCTAATTCAAAAATATTAAAAGCAAAATCTTCATCAGGGTTGATTTCTTGCCCATGTTGATTAATACGTTTTGCCAATATTCTGGCACAGGTTGTTTTGCCAACCCCACGCGGACCTGTAAAAAGCAAAGCTTGTGCTAAATGATTGTTTTGTATGGCATTTTCTAAAGTGCTGGTAATGGCTTGTTGCCCTACGACATCTTCAAAGGTCTGAGGCCTATATTTACGAGCTGATACTATAAAATGTTCCATTAATTATAATAAGTTCAAATAAATTCTAATGATACAAATATAGATAATTAACGATAGATTTTATCGTACAAATCTTGATATTTTTTTTGAATTTCGGTTCGTTTTGGTTTGAAAGTTGGCGTAAGAAGGTTGTTGTCTACTGTCCAAATTTCAGGCGTCAATTCAAAACGTTTGATTTGCTCCCATTTACCAAATTTTGTATTACAATGATCCACCTCTTTTTGAATCCTATCAATAACTTGCTGATTATTTGCTACATCGTCGATAGTATCGAATATAAGTTCGTGTTTCTCAGCCCATGTTTTTACATAATCAAAATTTACCTGTACAATCGCAGCCGGCATTTTTTCACCTTCACCTACTACCATAACTTGTTCAATAAAACGAGATTGTTTTAATTCATTTTCTAATAATGCCGGAGACACATATTTACCTCCCGAAGTTTTAAAGATCTCTTTTTTACGTCCCGTTATTTTCAAGAACCCGTCCTTATCAATTTCCCCTTTATCCCCAGTATGAAAATAGTCTCCTGTCATTACACTTCCTGTTTTTTCAGGGTCTTTATAATAACCTAGCATTACATTGGGGCCTTTTATTAAAATTTCTCCATCATCAGCAATTTTAACTTCAACATTCTCTATCGGTTTTCCAACGGTTCCAATTTTAAACCCGTTATTGGCATACTTATTGACAGAAACCACCGGTGATGTTTCAGTCAGCCCATATCCTTCCATAATATACATTCCAGCGGCAGAAAAAATTCTCGATAGGCGAGGCTGCAATGCCGCGCTACCTGACACCATAGTGTCTAAACTTCCACCCAGGCCTTCTTTCCATTTACTAAAGATCAATTTCCTGGCTAGCCCTAACTTTTTTTCATACCACCATCCATTTTGCCCGTACGGTTTATATTTGTGGCCGATACCAACAGCCCAAAAGAACAATACTTTTTTAATACCGGAAAGTTCGTTCCCCTTGGCCATAATACTATCATAAACCTTTTCTAATAATCTTGGTACAACACTCATTAAATTGGGCTTGATTTCCTTTGCGTTTTGCCCGATCTTCTCAATTGCTTCAGCAAAATAAATTGAAGTACTTGAATACTGGTATAAGTAAATAAGCATTCGTTCAAAAATATGACAAACAGGCAAAAAACTAAGCACCCTGGTTTCTCCATAAATTAAAGGTAAACGCTCTTCTGATGCCAAGACATTACTTACCACATTATCATGTGAAAGCATTACACCCTTTGGAAGCCCTGTAGTTCCCGAAGTATAAATTAAGGTGGCTAAATCTTCAGGCTTTACTTCTTTTTTTAGCGCTTCAACATCCTCTTGATTGCTGTTATCTTTTCCTAATTCTAATACTTCCTGCCAGTTTTTACCATTTTCAAGTTCTTCAAAACAATAAATTTCTTCCAGTGACGGTACTTGTGCTGAAGCTTCTTTTGCTTTTTTATACAACTCAGCATCTGAGACAAAACAATATTTAGATTCAGAATGATTAAGTACATAGGCATAATCAGCAGCTGAGATGGTAGGATAAATAGGTACATTTTGTGCCCCTAATTGTAAAATTCCAATATCCATTATACACCACTCAGTTCTATTTGTAGAAGAAATTAGCGCAATTTTATCATTTGGTTTAACGCCTAACCGCAATAAAGCCCTACTAATCATATTCGCTTTATCAATATATTCCTGAGTAGAGGTTTTATTCCACTTTCCATTATATTTAGTTACCAAAGCAGCTTCTAAAGGATGTTTTTTTAATTGGTAGTAAGGAAAATCAAAAAGGCGTTTTATTTCTGAAGGCATAAAGAGTAGTTTTGTACGAATTGCAAAGTAGTAAAAATTGTCGATATAGTAAAAAAAGGTTCCAGGCAAAATTCTTAAAAAGGTAGTATTACTACTCGAATCTATTCTTTATCTTTGCATGCTTATTAAAAGAAATTAAACGCATGAAAATCTCGTATAATTGGTTACAGCAATTTTTAGAAATTGATTTAGAAGCAGAAAAAATTGGTGAAATTTTAACCAATTTAGGATTGGAAGTAGAAGGTATTGAAACTGTAGAATCGATCAAAGGAAGTCTGAAAGGTGTAGTTGTAGGTAAGGTTTTAACTTGTGAAAAACATCCCAACGCTGATCGATTAAAAGTTACCACTGTCGACTTAGGAAATGGCAAACCAATTCAAATAGTATGTGGAGCACCGAATGTTGCAGTAGGTCAAAAAGTTCCTGTAGCAACTGTAGGAACTATATTGTATGACGCTGAAGGGAATGATTTTAAAATTAAAAAAGGAAAAATCAGGGGGGAAGAAAGCAATGGAATGATCTGTGCAGAAGATGAATTAGGTTTGGGCAATGATCACGATGGGATTTTGGTTTTAGAAGAGAACGTTGAAGTAGGGAAATCAGCTTCAGAAATTTTTGATATTACTACTGATCAGGTTTTTGAAATAGGATTGACTCCAAATAGATCTGATGCCATGAGTCACTTTGGTGTTGCTCGTGATTTAAGAGCCGGATTATTTCAACATGGTATAGATTCTCAATTGTTTAGACCTTCAATAAGCGATTTTCATGTAAATGAGCGAACATTAATTATTGATGTTGACGTTGAAGATACTGGTCAGGTACCACGATATGCTGGAGTTACTATTTCTGATATTCAGGTTGAAGATTCACCAAAATGGTTACAAGATAGATTAAAAGCAATAGGAGTAAGCCCAATTAATAATATTGTTGATATTACAAATTATGTATTGCATGAATTAGGCCAACCCTTACATGCTTTTGACGCAGCGAAAATTAACGGTGATACTATTATTGTCAAGAACTTACCAACGGGCACTAAATTTGTAACCTTAGATGGAGTAGAAAGAGCATTGCATGAAGAGGATATTATGATTTGCGACGGGGATTCAACTCCTATGTGTATTGGGGGTGTTTATGGTGGTATAGATTCAGGGGTTACGCAAAATACCACATCTATATTTTTAGAAAGTGCTTACTTCGACCCTACCTCCATCCGTAAAACGTCCAAGAGGTTTGGATTAAATACCGATGCTTCCTTTAGATTTGAAAGAGGTATTGATCCGGATTTGACCGAATATGCATTAAAAAGAGCAGCACTTTTAATTGAAGAAATTGCAGGGGGTAAAATCACCTCAAATATTGTTGATATATACCCTAAAAAAATAGAAAGCCATCAGGTAAACTTGTTCTATGAAAATGCATTCAGGTTGATAGGTGAGGAAATATCGATTGATACCATTAAGAATATTGTAGTCTCATTAGATATTAAAATTAACAACCAAACCGAAATGGGTTTAGGCCTAACTATACCGGCATATAGAGTTGATGTTACAAGGGAAGCTGATGTTATTGAAGAAATTTTAAGAGTTTACGGATATAATAATGTTAATACTGCACAAAAATTAAATACATCCATTTCTTATTCCGAAAAGCTTAGTGCTGATACATTACAAAATTTAATTTCGGATCAATTGGCTGCTCAGGGATTTTATGAAATGATGGCGAATTCATTGACGAATCCAAAATATATGGCTCTTTCTGATAACTTAGACAAGGCTCATAATGTAGAAATGCTGAATCCGTTAAGTACTGATTTATCAATGATGAGGCGGTCTATGTTATATGGTGGTTTAGAAGCAGTTGCTTATAACATTAACAGGAAGAATACTGCTTTGAAGTTGTTTGAATTCGGAAAAACATACAATAAATATGAAAGTGGATATGTCGAACAAAAACATCTTTCTTTACTGGTTTCTGGTAATAGATGTGCTGACACTTGGTTAATGGATATTAAGAAATCTGATTTCTTTTACCTTAAAGGTATAGTGAAAAGTATGTTGGAAAGAATAGGAATAAACTCTGTGAAATCTAAACCTACTAAAAACGATATATTTGCTGAAGGAATCTCATTACGATTAGGTAAAATTATATTGGTAGATTTCGGAGTGATCAAACGATCTATCCTAAAGGAGTTTGGTATTAAACAAGAAGTTCTATATGCTGATTTTAATTGGGATAACATTCTTCAAGTGATTTCGCGAAAATCTATTAAAGTTAGTGATCTATCAAAATTCCCATCAGTGAAAAGAGATTTGGCATTGCTTTTAGATACAGGTGTTTCTTTTGACGAAATATATAAATTGGCATTTCAAACAGAAAAGAAATTACTCCATTCAGTCGATCTATTTGATGTTTATCAGGGTGATAAATTGCCGGAAAATAAAAAATCATATGCCGTTAGTTTTGTATTGCAAGATGAAACTAAAACATTGAATGATAAACAAATAGATAAAATAATGCAGAAACTGCAACATGCTTTTGAATCCAAATTAAAAACAGAACTGCGAGGATAAGTCTATAATGTATAAAACGTTTATCAGAAAACTATTATTTTTATTTGATGCAGAAAAAGTGCATCATTTTACATTTACCTTGTTGAAAATAGTTTTTAAAATTCCATTGGTTTCATCAATTGTAAAAAGTAATTGCAACATTGAAAACAAAAAACTGGAACGAAGTTTATTTGGTTTGACTTTTAAAAACCCTATTGGTCTCGCGGCCGGATTTGATAAGAATGCCGTTTTATTTGACGAATTATCCTATTTCGGATTTGGTTTTATAGAAATTGGTACTGTAACACCGAGACCTCAAGAAGGAAATCCTAAAAAACGTATATTTCGGTTGAGAGAGGATAAGGCCATTATTAATAGAATGGGCTTTAATAATGACGGTGTTGAGGCTATTGTAAAACGATTGAAACATAAGAGGACCGATATCATTATTGGTGGTAATATTGGTAAAAACAAAACGACACCAAATGAAGAAGCAGTCAATGATTATATAAGCTGTTTTAATACTTTATTTGATGTAATTGATTATTTTGTCGTAAATGTAAGCTCGCCTAATACGCCTAATCTAAGAGACCTACAGGAAAAAGAACCACTTACCAACTTATTAAATAGACTTCAACAAGAAAATGAGTTGCAGAAGCACAGAAAACCGATTTTATTAAAAATTGCTCCCGATTTAACTGATAGTCAATTGTTAGATATTATTGATATTATAAAAATTACTAAAATTGATGGAGTCATAGCTACCAATACGACCATTTCTAGAGAAGGATTACAATCTGATGATAAAACAGAGGCAGGAGGATTGAGTGGTAAACCTTTAACAAAACGTTCAACCGAAGTAATTCGTTTTTTAGCAAATAAATCAGAGAAGGCATTCCCAATAATTGGTGTAGGAGGTATTCATTCAGCAGAGGATGCGTTGGAAAAAATAAAAGCCGGTGCAGATTTAATTCAACTCTACACAGGCTTTATTTATGAAGGCCCTAAATTGATCAAACAAATAAATAAGGAACTTCTGAGTTAGTTAATTTTTATCCAAGAGATATTTCGAAAATCCTTTTCCGTTTATATCGGTATATTTTGAATCTACCTCATGCGCTACTTTCATTCCGGTAATATTGAAATCACCCTTCACTTTGGTGTACTTAAAATTAAGGTTTTCTTCAAAGCGAGCATCTTTAAAAGAAACACCGTCTTTAAATTTAGAATATTTAAATGTGGCAGTTTCTTCAAAAACAGTATTGGCAAAACTTACTCTGTTATCAAATTCAGAATATTTGAATGTGCTACTTTCTTCAAATTTAGAATCGCTAAAATCAGCGTTACCCTCAAATTCAGAATACTTGAACATAGCATTTCTTTTAAATTGACAATTTTTAAACCTTACATCATTTTCAAAATTTGCAATAAAAGTATATTTGCTATCCTCATCGTGAATGTATGCTAAAACATCATCTTCAAATATACAATTGACAAAAAGAATTTTACTCTCTATTGTTTCTTCAATAGAGTTGCTCCCTCCATTATTGTACCATCTATGTTTTTTTGGTAAGTCCGGTAATTTTTCATCCATAAATGTCATATCTAACGTACCGGTAATTGTTGTATTTTCATAAGAGATGGTTTTTCCTTTCTTTATATCTTTTAATATATCATTGGCTTTTACAGTTTGTTGCGCAATTAAGCTTGAAGATGAAAATGCGATAAATAGAAATGAAAATATTCTTATTGAATTGTTGAATGATGGAATTTTCATAAGAGTGTATTTAAATATTAAAGAATCTTTCTTTAATAGACTTATAAAAATTAAGATTGTTACAGAAAGTTAAAATTAAATACCTTCAATCCACTTCCTGGCATTTACAAACGCTTCTAACCAAGGTGATACTTCGTCTTTTCTTCCTTTAGGATAGTAGGCCCAATTCCATTGGAAAGTGGAACGTTCAATATGTGGCATGGTGACCAAATGACGTCCGCTGGCATCGCATAGCATGGCTGTATTATAATCAGAACCATTCGGATTGTGAGGATATTCCGCGTAGGCGTATTTAGCCACAATATCATATTGATCTTCGTCAAGCGGAAGCTTAAATTTACCTTCACCATGGCTAATCCACACTCCTAATGTCGTTCCTGCCAATGTAGATAACATTACAGAATTATTCTCTTGTATTTTTACCGATGTAAAGGCGCTTTCATGCTTGTGCGAGTCATTATAAGTCATCTTACCATGCTTTTCATGCTCAGGATTGATGAGTTCTAGTTCCATCCATAACTGACATCCATTACATATACCAACCGACAATGTATCTTCTCTTTTAAAGAAGTCATTAATAACTTTATTGGCTTTCTCGTTGTATTTAATAGCACCGGCCCAACCTTTTGCGGAACCTAAGACATCTGAATTAGAGAATCCGCCAACGGCTCCTATAAATTGAATATCTTCTAATGTTTCACGGCCAGAAATCAGATCGGTCATATGTACATCCTTTACATTAAAACCGGCTAAATACATGGCATTAGCCATTTCGCGTTCTGAGTTACTTCCTTTTTCGCGAATAATGGCTGCTTTGGGTTTTGATTGACCTTTTGTCTCCTTGAGCGCAGTCGAAAGGTTGTTAAAAGGTCTCGACTGCGCTCGACCAGACAACATATCTTCTAACTTTCCGGTGAAATGTTTTGGGAAAATGTATTCTAATGGCTGATTCTTATAATTTTCAAAACGATCTTTAGCTAAATTATTAGCAGTTTGTTTTTGATCGAGCAGGTAAGAAGTTGTATACCAGAGATCACGTATCTCTGAAATGTTTAAGTCAAAATTATTTGTGTGATTGCTAATTTGTAGCTGATCACTTTCTATAACCTTTCCTATAATGTGGTAATCAATGTTGGCTTTGGTAAGTAATTCTTCCACACTTTTGTCATTAGTTTGAAAAACAACACCTGCATTTTCAGCAAACAACAGCTTGACTGAATCTTTTTCTCCTAAAGAAGTTAAATCTATTCTTGCACCAAGATTGTTATCAGCAAAACACAGTTCTAATAATGTGGTTACTAATCCCCCCGAAGCAACATCATGACCTGCAATAATCTTATCGTTTTTTAATAATTGTTGTATGGTATTGAATACCCTTTTTACATAAGCTGCATCCTTTATAGTTGGGGTCTCTTTTCCAATTTTATGACGGATTTGTGCAAACGAGCTTCCTCCTAATTTAAAGTCATCTTGAGATATATTAATATAATATATAGTATCATTGGTACCTTTTTGTAGCACAGGTTCTATCACGTTGGTAATATCATTGCAATGTGCAGTGGCAGAGATGATTACCGTGCCCGGAGCAATTACCTCTTCGGTTGCATATTTTTGTTTCATGGATAAGGAATCTTTCCCTGTCGGAACGTTTATCCCTAATTTAATGGCAAAATCAGAAATCGCTTCTACCGCTTTATATAAACGCGCATCTTCGCCTTCATTTTTGCAAGGCCACATCCAATTTGCTGACAGAGAAACGCTTTGTAAACCATCTTGTAAAGGCGCCCAGATAATATTGGTCAATGCTTCGGTAATACTGTTTTTACTACCTGCAACAGGATCAATTAATCCCGAAATTGGGGAATGGCCAATGGAGGTAGCGATACCTTCTTTTCCTTTATAGTCTAGTGCCATCACACCACAATTGTTCAATGGTAATTGTAAAGGCCCTACACATTGCTGCTTAGCTACTTTACCGCCCACACATCGGTCAACTTTATTAGTGAGCCAATCTTTACAAGCCACTGCCTCTAATTGCAATACTTGGTTTAAATACTGATTAAAATTCTCTGAATGATAATTCACTTCGGTATAATTTCGCTGTACAGTAATATCATTCATTATTGTTTTTGGTGAACTACCGAACATATCTTCCAGTGCTAAATCCATAGGTTTCGTGCCTTTGGTTTTAGATTCGAAGGTAAATTTATGGTTGTCGGTGACATCTCCAACTGTATACATTGGTGAGCGTTCACGGTCAGCAATGTGTTGTAGTGTTTCGATGTCTTTTTCAGAGATTACTAATCCCATACGCTCTTGAGATTCGTTTCCAATAATTTCTTTAGCTGATAGTGTTGGATCACCTATAGGCAGCTTGTCTAAATCGATATTTCCTCCTGTATCCTCTACCAATTCCGATAAGCAATTTAAGTGTCCACCAGCACCGTGATCATGGATAGAAACAATATAGTTTTCTTCACTTTCTACCATACCACGAACAGCATTGGCTGTACGTTTTTGCATTTCTGGATTTGATCTTTGTACAGCATTGAGTTCTATGCCACTCGAAAATTCTCCGGTATCTGCTGATGAGACCGCAGCACCACCCATACCAATTCTATAATTCTCTCCACCTAATATTACAATTTTATCACCAGCTTTGGGTGTTGCTTTTATTGCTTGGTCTGCTTTTCCATAACCAACACCTCCTGCTTGCATAATCACTTTGTCAAAACCAAGTTTACGGGCATTTTCTTCATGTTCAAAAGTAAGTACAGAACCGCATATTAAAGGTTGTCCGAATTTGTTTCCAAAATCAGAAGCCCCATTACTTGCCTTTATTAAAATATCTATTGGTGTTTGATAAAGCCAGTCCCGTTCAGGCATAGCAAGTTCCCAGGGGCGATTTTTTAACAAACGTGAATAGGATGTCATATATACGGCTGTACCAGCTAAAGGTATCGAACCTTTTCCACCTGCCAACCTATCACGAATTTCACCACCAGAACCGGTTGCGGCTCCATTAAAGGGCTCAACAGTAGTAGGAAAGTTATGGGTTTCTGCTTTTAACGAAATAACTGACTGAAAATTTTGACTTTGATAAAAATCAGGCCTATCGGCACATTTCGGTGCGAATTGTTCAACATTAGGGCCTTTAATAAAAGCTACATTATCTTTGTAAGCCGAAACGATATTATTTGAATGTTCCGCTGATGTTTTTTTAATTAATTTGAATAAGGAAGAGGGCATTTGTTTGCCATCAATAATAAATGTTCCGTTAAATATTTTATGACGGCAGTGCTCACTATTTACTTGCGAAAAACCAAAGACCTCTGAATCAGTCAGTTTTCTGTTTATTTTTTTTGAGAGGTTTTCTAAATAGTTAACTTCTTCATCGTTTAATGCTAATCCTTCCAGTTGGTTGTATGTTGCGATATTATCAATTTCTAAAATAGGCTCGGGTTCAATAGCAATCGTAAAAATGGTTTGATCTAAACCAATGTATTTTTGAGATAACATTGGGTCAAAATCTGTAAAATCTTCAGTCACGTTTTGAAATTCTTCAATTCTGACAATACCTTCTATAGCCATATTTTGTGTAATTTCAACCGCATTTGTACTCCAAGGTGTTATCATTGCCGCGCGAGGGCCAACAAAAAAGACGTCGAGAGACGTCAGGTTTAAATTAGGTTGATTGCCAAATAACCAACTAAGTTTTGAATTATCTTCACTAGTAAGTTCTTTGCTGGTTTGTACTGCAAATATCTTACTATTCAGGTTCCCGAAGAAATAGATCATTACAAATTAATTTATAGTGCATTTTTGAAAGTGTAAAAATAGGTATTTTGAATAAAAATCGATTTAAGAAAAAAATGAAGTTTTGAGCAACTTCTTAACAATAAAGTGCATATTGTGTCCTAGAAATATTTTAATAAAATACGTTGCACATTTCTAAAATAAGAGCTTCCAAACAAATTCAGATGCACAAGCAAGTAATACAATTGATAAAGATCTATTCTTGTTCTCGTATGCTCTGAAAAAGGAAAATGCTCTTGATATGTTCGATAAAAGGAATCGTGAAAACCACCAAAGAGTTTACTCATTGCAATATCTATTTCATAATGCCCATAATATACTGCCGGGTCAATGAGGTACGGAGTGCCATCCAATGCAATAAGAAAATTACCACTCCATAGATCACCATGCACTAATGAAGGTTTTATATCTTCAAAGAATTCTTCACAGAATGTATACATCTTTTGCTTGTTTGGAAGATCATTTAGTGATAGTAAATTTTTTATTTGAGCGAGCTGTAATTGTGGGAAAATACGTTCTTCAAGATAGAATGCGGTCCAGTTTTTATGTTGTTTGTTGGATTGCGCCAGACTTCCAATAAAATTATTTTGCTCCCAACCAAATTCAGAAGTTGAGATTTTATGCAAACCGGCAAGTTGGTTGGCCAAAGATTTAAAATCTTCTGAAGTTGGAGTTCTGCTTTCGACAAATTCCATGAGTAAAAAGGAATAACCTTTATGTTGACCGCAATGATAGACTTTTGGTGTTGCAATAGTTTGAGTATATTCTATGGTCTCCAGTCCTTGCTTTTCTGCTAAAAACATTGAATAAGCTTCTTTTTGGGAGTTTACTTTTAAGAAATAACGGTTTAGTTTGGTTTCTATAAAAAAGGCATTAGAAATATCTCCACCTGAAACAGGTTTGTAGGTTTTTATTGTTTCGCCAATGAGTTCAGTGAGATAATTCAATAGATTTTTCATTGTTCAATGAAAAAGAAAGTAAAACTATTCATTTTTAACAGCTGAGAATCCTATAGGTTTATTATTGTAATATATTTTTCCGTAGGTAAACCCTTCCTGAACCGGAAAATCAATAAAATAATTAGCACCTTTTGCTTTTATAGTAACCTTTTTTAATGACTTTATACTGGGTTTTACTTTTTTCTTTTTGAGGCCTAAGAAGTTTATTTTATATGTTTTAGCTTCAAAATTTTGAAATCCTTCAACAGTAGTTTCTTTGAAGTTATTATAATTTTCGTTTACTGTTTTAGACTTTAAATATTTTTTTTTGTCTCTTTTTAGATAATACACACCAGAAGGTCTTATTCTGAGTTTTTTCGATTCATTAATTAATGTAAAGAAATTAAAATCTATCGGTTCATTTATTTCACTATTACGTTTGATAATTACCTTTACAGTCAGAGTTTTAAGGCTTTTATCCTCGAATCTATAAGGTTGTAACCATAAAGTTTTGTTTATTACAGATTTTCCAATAGTAAAAGTAAAAGGTTCTTTTTGAATTGTATTTTCTTTTTCAATAATACTATCAGAGAATGCGATAGTATCATTTTGAGCATAACTAACGGTTATTACCGCGGTGCTGATAAAAATCAGAAATAATATAATAAAGCGTCTATTATTCATAAAATTAGTATAACTAGTTGATTATTAATTTTTTACTGATAACTCCCTTTTCTGATTTTATCTTAAGAACGTAAAAACCTGAGGGTAAATTGTCTAAAACTATTTGATTGCCGTTTTTATGTAGATTGTCGTGAATAAGAATTTGCTGTCCGGTTAAGTTAAAGAGGGTAACATTTTTGATAGTTATTGTCCTCGATTCTATAAAAACCACATGTGCATTCACCGGATTGGGATATATTTTAAAATTGTCTTGTACAATGTCATCTATACTTAATGTTCCCCATATATCTTGAGCGGCAGGTCCACCCCAAATTTTAGTAGCTAAATATGGATTATCAATAAAAGGATTTCTATTACCTTGTCTTTGTTCAGAAACCGGGTTTCGCTGTCGTTCAATATCAGAAACAGGGTCTTCAGCATTCCATTGTAAAAACAGATCAATCATATTCGCATCATTGCTTACAGCGACACCAACACCAACATTACTAGCTAAACATTGTGTTTCAACAATGCTACTTCCATCTCCATCATAGCGCAAATACATATACATTACCATTCTCGCTACATCACCTTTCCATTTGTCACCAGGGTACCAATTACTACCTATTGTACCAAAATCACCTGAACCGTTAGCAAATTTTAAATTACCTCTTGCACTATTAATACTTTCGTTAGCAGGTCTTAGATTGTGAATATCGGTTCCCGGGCCTGGATCATTTGTTTCTAATGATGGAGAGGCCAATGATTTTGGAAATACATGCTCTCTGTTCCAAACTTGGGGAAATGATGAATTATTATTTCCAACAGTATTGGTTTTAGGCTCACTTTGACTGTTGTAAATTAATAATACATTTGATGCGTTGTTTGGGTCTTCATCTGTCAACTTCAAAGCATCCCAAGTATCAAAGGAGGTACTAGAATAAGGCAGAAAAGTTACATTGTTACTTATCTTGGTTGCCAATGCATTTTTAAGATCAATTCCGTTCAATGTAAAATCTACAGCATTTGGTGCATTAAGATAATAAGCTTCTTGTGAAAATACTACAGCTGATATGCTTAAAAAAAGAAATTGTACTATTTTTTTCATCTGTTTCTTGTTATTGTTTTCTATTGGTCAGATGGAATCTTTTATTATTAAAAATAATTATTTTCTTAAAAGTTTAATTTTTATTTTAATCATGTTGAGTTCATATTATATTGTTCTTTCTAATAATGCCATATAGAATCCATCAAATCCACTAACAGATGGTAAAATTTTCTTCTCTGCTATAAATGTAAAATCTTTATGTGAGTTTAAAAAATTTTCAACTTGCTTTTCATTTTCTGACGGTAAAATAGAACAGGTGGCATAGACTAATTTTCCACCCACTTTTAGCATTTTAGCATAGGTATTTAAAATTTCAGATTGCGTTTTTTTTATTTCTTCAATAAATTCAGATTGTAATTTCCATTTAGCTCCCGGATTTCTTTTTAACACACCTAATCCACTGCAAGGTGCATCAATCAATACCCTATCCGCTTTGTTATATAACTTTTTGATGACTTTTGTAGAATTTATATGACGAGGTTCTATATTATGAGCACCAGCACGTTTGGCTCTTCTTTTCAATTCTTTTAGTTTGTTGTCATAAATATCAAGAGCAATGATTTGCCCTTTGTTTTCCATTAAGGATGCCAGGTGCAAGGTTTTACCTCCGGCACCGGCGCAAGCATCGACGACGCGCATACCGGGTTTGACCTCCAGAAATTCAGCAACCAATTGAGAGGATGCGTCCTGTACTTCAAAAAGCCCATTTTTAAACGCCTCCGTTCTAAATACGTTTTTACGTTCTATTAATTGCAGTGCATCTTGGTGGCCTTTAACAAATTGCGTTTCAATTTCATTTTCCAGTAGTATTTTTTGTAAATTTCCCTTTGTAATTTTTAACGTGTTTACTCGCAATATTACATCAGCTTGTTGGTTCAATGAACTAATTTCAGTTGCCCATTGTTTTCCCAGTTCTTTTTCGCCTAATTCGTCTAACCAATCAGGGATAGATTCTTTAAAGACTCTCTGACTTTGTAGCTCGTCAAACCTACCTTTGATACGCCTTACGGGAGTATCTACAAACTGTTTCCAGTCTGGTAAGGAGATACCTTTTAAAACGGCCCATACTGAAAAAATTTTCCAAAGATTTTCTTGTGTGTAATGATCTTTGGTGTTGGCTATTTCATTATATAATCGTTTCCAGCGTACACAATCATAGATAGTTTCTGCAAGAAATTTTCGATCGCGAGCACCCCAACGAGTGTCTCTTTTCAACGTCTTTTCAACTACTTTGTCAGCATATAAACCATCATTAAATATATAATTTAATGAATCAATTACTGCCAATACTAAATTTCTGTGTAAGCGCATCCGATACATATTTTAAGGCTGCAAAGGTAGATAATATTATGGTCTAAATTCAAAACTTTTCAAAGACTCCTAAGCCAAATAAAGCATAGTCATATTTTACAGGATCATCAGCATCTAGTTGCCGTAAGCTAGTATCCAATTCAAACAATGCCTTAGCATCATTTTGTTTTCTCTTAAGTAGACCTAATTTTCGTGCTGTATTGCCAGAATGTACATCTAAAGGACAGGATAATTGTGAAGGAGATACCGTCTTCCAAATACCGAAATCGACCCCAGCCTTGTCTTTACGGGCCATCCAACGCAAAAACATATTAATACGTTTAGCAGCCGAGCCTTTTGCAGGATCAGAAATATGTTTTTGCGTTCTTTGCGGATGTTGAATTTCGAAAAAAATGTCTTTGAAATTATGGATAGCACCTTGCATAGAATCCGCTTGAGCGTAGGTTGAAAAAATAAATTCTAATCCATTATGATTTTCATAAATATGCTGCAGTGCTTTGATAAAGTATATTAGATCAATTCCGTTAAATGTACGATGTACAAAACGCTCTAGTTTTTCCAGCTGATGGTCATAATGGTTCATCACAAAATCATAAGGACTGTTGCCAAGTAATTCCATCATTTTTTTTGAATTATTAATAATTATTTTTCGATTCCCCCAGGCTATGGTTGCCGTGAGAAATGCCGAAATTTCTATATCTTCCTTTAATGAAAATTGATAAGGAACCTGAATAGGGTCGGACTCAATAAAGGTTGGATTGTTATATTGAATAACTTTAGCATCTAAAAACTCTTTTAACTCTGTTTTGGTCATTAGTATTAATATCTATGCCAAAAATACTATTTTGAGAAAAGTAATTTGATACTATCTTGGAAATAATTGCAAGTTTATTATAAAACTGAACCGCTTATTTCAATATCTGCATATTTCCAGGCTTTATCGAATTCTTGTTTAATTTGGTTAGATTCCTCTATCTTACCTTGCAATTGCAGACTTTGATAAAGGCCCATTAGTGACCATCCATTTTGCCGAAGTATGTCTAGATCTTCTTTGTATATTTTTTCAGCTTCTTCATATTTATTGGCTTTTAATAAAAGAACGCCTAAATTTTGCCGGGTAGGAATATACCATGCGGCAGGTTCTGTATATGTCAATTTATCTTCATTTAATACTGCATTTTTAAGATGTTTAATAGCACTTGGCAAGTCTCCTTTTAATGCGGCTAACTCACCAGCTACAACTTCGTAAGCAACATTTGCAACTGATGCTGATGAATTATGTGCTGTTGCTACTAAATTTTCTAGTTCTGGGTCTTTTTTAAGTTCTGCAATGGCGTCCAATTCTTCTTGAGCTTCTTTTAAGTTACCTTTTCTAATAAAAGCAATACCTCTGGCATAATGGCGAATGAGATTCATATGTTTGATGCTGCCATTTGGTTTTGGTATGGTTAGAATTTCATTCCATTTTCCAAATCTGGTATAAGCCAATAGGGGTGTTGAAGCAAAATCTTGTAGAAACGGTAAATCTACTAATTCTCCAACGGGTACTTTTTCAGCCGTTTTTTTAGCTGCATCAATAGCAATTTCACTATCACCCAATAAACTAGCTGCTGACCATAAAAAATGAATATTATGGGGGTAATAACCAAGCGGATACATTCCTTGTGAGTAACATTGAGATATATAGTCTTCATCGGCTGCAATAGCTTTATGATTGGCTTCAACGGCATCTTTATAACGACCTACCCGTATATAAATATGTGAAGCCATATGAACGATATGGCCTGCTGCGGGCATTAATGAACCTATTCTATCGGCACTGGGTACACCAAGATCTGGTTTTGGAAGTTCAACCATATGTATATAGTAATGATGGGCTCCCGGATGATTAGGATTAATGTTTATCGCTCTTTCAAGCGCCGTTTTTGCTTCTTTGATATTTGGAGAGGGGTTGCCATCAGTATCCCAATAATTCCATGGAACGGTATTCATAACCGATGCGGCATATAATGTCAGAATATCGGCATCTTGAGGGTATTTTTCTACAACTTTGGCCATTGCTTTCATATAGGCCAAATTCAATATCGAGATATCTTTTGTAAGATCATCACTATACCTGAAAGTTAAGGCCTCTATTAAATCTTGTTCTTTCGATGTAGCAGTTGATGCTAAGTTTTTTGCTTTTTGAACAGCTTCAAAATATTTCATTTTCCGTTCATCAACTGGTAAGGGGTCATTAATATTTGGACCCAATGCATAGGCTTGCCCCCAATAGGCCATGGCAGAAGTTGGATCCAATCGTGATGCTTCTAAAAAGGATCTATGCGATTCTGCATGATTAAATGCATAGGTAAGTTTTAAACCCTGGTCAAAGAAAGTTTGGGCCATTTTATTGTTTGTGCTAATAGTATAAACATGGTTGCCCAAATTTTCAAATAGCGGTGAAATCTGTTTCGTAGTATCGATATCAGATAATAAAAATTTAGCAGATGTACATTTGATAAAATTCATAGCCACCTTGGGAGTAGATTCTATTTTTTCTTCAGTTAGTTTAGGGACTATAAAATATATTATTGATAAAAGTCCTAAAATTAGTACAGCAAGGTTTAGTTTGGTTTTCATTTTGTATTTTTTATATTCAAATGTTCTTTCACATTCAGATGTTTTATTCCTTAGTAATAGAAATTACCTCTGGTAATTTTATATTCGTTTCCTTGCAAAATAAGTATTTTAAGAATGGTATAATTATTAATGACGGATGAATCCTAATAATTATTGTCCGAATGCCTAGATTTAATTATCGAAGCTAATAATATATATAGTAAGTATTGAAATAATGATATTAAAAAAGGCCAAAAGATTAAAAAAAAGGCTTTTATGCTACTTTTAAAAAAATGCTCTGATAAATAATACAGGCTTTACGGAAAGAAAAAGTAGTACTTCATACAAATCTCGTTGTTTATTTGATTTGCTTTATAGAATTTAACATAATAATCTAACTAAACATTACAACTATGAAAAAATTACTAGTGCTTATTGCAATTATTTTACTCAGCAGCAATGTGATTGCACAAGACAAACTTTACTTATCCTTCGAGTTTATGGAAGTAGATGCTGAACAAGAGGGAGACTACTGGGAAACTGAAAGTTTTTGGGAAAAAATTCATCAAGAGCGTATTAAAAATGGAGATATCATTGGTTGGGATCTATGGATTTTAAAACCTGGTGGAGAAGACCAAGGTTATCAATATATGACGGTTAATCTGTATAATGATCCTGTTAAAATGTTTGATGGTGGTAATTTTGAAGCGGCACTCAAAGCGGCTTATCCGGATATGTCTAAAGAAGACTTAACGAAAAAATTTAACGAAACATCAAAATCGAGAGATTTAGCTGTACGATATTACCTGGAACAAATTGATGTGACAACACCTGACTTTGATATGCCATTGGGTACGGTGGCATCCATAGATATGATGAAAGTGGATCTTGGGAATTATAGTAAATATGAAAAAGCAGAATCAGAAATTTTTAAACCCATGCATCAAAAAATGGTTGATGCAGGTCAAAAAGGAAATTGGGGATTATTAAGATTGATGTCGCCAATAGGAAGTGATGCATATGCTTCGCATATTACAGTAAATATGTATAAAGATTATAAGCAATTTTTTATGCAGGGTAGTGATGATGACCCTGAACCAACAGAAGCTCAGCAAAAGGCAATACAAGATGGAATAGCTACACGCGATATGAAGTGGGTCTATATGGCCACTTTGGTCAAAAAGGCCAGATAACAAATAGTTTTTCCAGTCCTCAAAATAAAAAGCCTTCCAATTTTTGGAAGGTTTTTTGTTAATTTCTTAATTAAACCCATCGCCTTACCCTCCTGTAGTAATCAATATAATTATCCTTAAAAAGTTTTGTCAATGCTTTTTCCTCGGGTTTTATCTGAAAAGTTGTAATATACCATACATATAATATTGGGACGAAGAACGTGAATAAATTGCCTAACCTGATAGCAAATGCAATTAAGATAAAGAGCATACCTAAATACATCGGGTTTCTCGAAACTTTATAAATACTTACGATCACCAATTTTGACGCCTTTCCTGGATCTAACGGGTTTGTCGTGGTCTTGGCCTTTTTGAAAGTATAAACCGCAAGTATTCCTATAGAAACACCAATACCAAAAATTACCCAACTTACAATTTTTTGCTGTCCAAATTCAAAATGGGTGATCGCTGTCGCCTTTTTCATGATCCACATGAGAGCTGCAAATATGGCCGTTTGAAGGGCAGGTGGAATTTTTAAATTCATTTATCTTTTTTTAATGCCCTTTTAATGGCCTCTTCGGCAAGCGGAGCCATAATTTGATAACCTTTTTTGTTCGGATGTACACCATCCGAACCATATTCTTCTTTTAAACCATTTTTATCATTCTTCATAGCCGTAAAATAATCCAGATAGATAATTTCATTCTTATCACAATACTCTTTTAGTAGTTTATTTAATGCAGGAATCTTTTTATTTGGTTTTAAACCTGTTCTCCAGGGATAATCAAAAGCGGGAATTACAGAAGAAATAATAACTTTAATATTATTAGCTCTTGCTATTTCCGCCATGGAAAAAATATTATCTGCTATCATTTGCAAGGTTGAAGGGCCGGTATTTTCGGCAATATCATTAGTACCGGCCAAGATAACAACAATTGTTGGTTTTAGGTCTACAACGTCTTGTCGAAATCGAATTAACATTTGCGGAGTTGTCTGTCCACCGATACCTCTGTTGATGTATTGTTTCCCATCGAAAAACTCGGGAAGCTGTTGACTCCAACCTTCGGTAATAGAATTGCCCATAAATATCACCCAGTGTTCATTTGATTTTGGCAAGACGAGTTTTGAGTTTTCTTCTTTATAGCGATTTAAATTTGCCCAATCTTGAGCTTGAGATGTTTCCGACATAATTAGCAGTAGTAAAATTAAGAAGGTTAAGAGCTTTTTCATTTATAATGTTTGTATTGTTATTTATCAATTAATACTATTTCTATCAGTTAATTTTAGCCGGAAAAAAACGGTGTCCAATGGATTATTCATAAAACCATTTGGCAATTCATTTTCTAAAATTCTCTGAAATCCATTATTTTTATAAAATAATTGCGCAGCTTTAAACTGATTCATGGTACCGAGATAAATTTGATCGATGTTGTTATCGATGCACCAATTAATTACGGTTTGAAGCAATATTTTTGATACACCAAATTCTCTTCCACGAAATGATTTCTTTAACATCATTTTTTTCAAAATGGAGAATTTTTTTTTGACCGCAATAATTGCGATAGTTCCAATGACTCTGTCATTGTACAATGCAACCCAATACGCACTCATATCGTTTGAAATGCTATCCGTTGGGTTTAAGGATATTGGATCGTCAAATTCCGAGGAAATTTCCTGCATCATTTCATCGATATCATCTTGATGAGTATTTTGATAAGAGATAATTTTTATCATTTATAATCCTGTTTCCATATAAAAACTCCCGTTATTAAATAGGCATTTTTTAGTGTTTTATACTTTCAAATATAAACTAATATTTCCAGTTTATTTTCAAGTCTCAAATTAGTATATTCGTAATTAAATATTTACTCTTTGCCAAACACTGATTTGTATACTCCAATAGATTATTTAAAAGGCGTTGGCCCTGCACGGGCTGATTTGCTCCGTAAAGAATTAGGAATAAGAACCTTAGCAGATTTGGTAAATTTTTTTCCTAATAGATATATAGATAGAACACAATTTTTTAAAATTAGCCAACTTCAACAAAATAGTTCAGAAGTTCAAATAATAGGTAAAATAACCGATATAAAAACGATACAACAAAAACGTGGAAGTAGGTTGGTGGCTACTTTTTTGGACGATACGGGAACGATGGAGTTGGTGTGGTTTAGAGGTGCTAAATGGATCAAAGAATCGCTAAAAGTAAATATACCTTATGTAGCTTTTGGCAGAGTGAATTGGTTTAATGGTGCATTTAATATGCCACATCCTGAATTAGAATTGGTTTCTGATTATAAAAAGAGTTTGCAAACTGCTATGCAACCGGTATATCCATCTACAGAGAATCTCACTAATAAGGGAGTTACTAATAGGGTTGTTGCTAAAATGATGCAGAATTTATTTGCTGAAATTAATAATGCCTTTGAAGAAACACTTTCAGAAGATATTATTAATAAGTTTGATTTGATCTCTAAAAGTGTTGCCTTATTAAATGTTCATTTTCCTAAAAATCAACTATTATTAACACAAGCACAGCAACGTCTGAAATTTGAAGAACTCTTTTTTATTCAACTACAACTCATTCGAAAAAAACTCATCCACAAAACAAAAATTAAAGGGTATGTTTTTGAAAAAGTTGGTGATTATTTTAATAATTTTTACAGAAATAATATTCCGTTTGACTTGACCGGTGCACAGAAAAAAGTGCTTAAAGAAATTCGTAAAGATATGGCTACAGGAGCTCAAATGAATAGATTGCTACAAGGGGATGTTGGTTCGGGTAAAACGATAGTCGCTTTATTAACGATGTTAATTGCGTTGGATAGTGGTTTTCAATCTGCATTGATGGCCCCAACTGAAATTCTGGCTACACAACATTATAATGCAATTTCAGAATTGTTGAAAGGACTTACTATTAACATTAACATATTGACAGGTTCTACTAAAACAAAGAAGAGGAAAGAAATTCATGAAAGCCTGGAAAATGGGACCTTGCACATTTTAATTGGCACACACGCTTTGATAGAAGATAAAGTAAAATTTAAAAATTTAGGGCTGGCCATTATTGACGAACAGCATCGCTTTGGCGTCGCACAGCGTGCTAAAATGTGGATGAAGAATAAGTTTCCACCACATGTTTTGGTAATGACGGCTACACCCATACCAAGAACTTTGGCGATGAGTGTATATGGCGATCTAGATATTTCTGTAATCGATGAATTACCTCCGGGGCGAAAACAGATAGTTACTGCCCACCGTTATGACAGTAACCGATTGAGTGTTTTTAAGTTTATGAAGGAGGAAATAGCTAAAGGGAGGCAGGTATATGTAGTGTATCCATTAATTCAAGAATCACAAAAACTTGATTTTAAGGATTTAATGGATGGTTATGACAGCATCACCCGTGAGTTTCCTAAACCTGATTATCAAATTAGTATCGTTCATGGTAAAATGAAAGCTGGAGATAAGGAATTTGAAATGAATAGATTCCTTGTTGGAGAAACACAAATTATGGTAGCAACTACTGTTATAGAAGTTGGTGTAAACATCCCCAATGCCAGTGTTATGGTAATTGAAAGCGCTGAGCGTTTCGGATTATCGCAATTGCATCAGTTACGCGGTAGAGTTGGGAGAGGAGCGGAACAAAGTTATTGTATTTTAATGACGAGCTTTAAATTGACTCATGATGCCAAAACCAGATTAGAAACGATGGTAAAAACGAATGACGGGTTTGAAATTGCAGAAGTGGATCTAAAATTACGTGGCCCGGGAGATTTGATGGGTACTCAACAAAGTGGTGTCTTAAACTTACGAATAGCTGATATTGTTAGGGATGCAGCTATTTTGAAGCGGGCTCGCGAAGTGGCCATAGAGGTGTTGAGTAAAGATCCCAATTTAATTAGCACTGAAAATAAAAATATAAATAAAACATATCAGGAAATTACCAGGAATAGGGCTATTTGGGCCAATATAAGTTAATTTAAAAGGGTGGAATTTTTATAATTCCACCCTTTTGCTATTTTATTTGAAGCGATACTATCCTTTATAATCAACTCCTAAACTTTTTAGCATTTTAATAGAATTCGCTTTTAAAGCCGGTGGAGGGTTGAGTGTGAGAGATTTTTTATAATATTTAATCGCATTTTTCTTATCTCCTTTTGTTCTATAACCATCGCCTAAGCTGTCATATGCATTTGCATTTGTTGGATTTTTTTTAATATTTAATTTAAAGATCTCAATAGCTCTATCGACTTTATTATTTGTTAGAAATTGATAACCAATTGTATTTAGTTGATTTACATTAGCCGATGAAATCAATTTTTCCTGCAATTTTAAGCTTTCTTCAATTTTTCCTTGTTTAGCAAGAATTTGAGATTTTATAAATTGGTTATTGAAAGTTTTTTGACTAAAAAATTGTCCGCTAATTGCAGCATCTACCAATTGCATGGCTTCATTTAGGTCACCACCGTTATTTGCTGCAAAGTTGGCAGCTTGTTCCCAATTCAACCTGTTAAAACCGGCTTGCCCTTGCATTTTCTTTCTTATATCTGCCAATACAATATCCGTCACTGCAGCTTCAATTTTAAAAGGAATTTCTTTTTTCCCCCAAATTAATGCTGCTGTTGTTGAGGTTGGCTGTACATCGACAAATTCAAAAGTGAGTAGCTCTTTATGAGGAACTTCCTTTGTTTTTACTGTAACTTTCAGGACATCTTCTTCGGGATTATAAAAGAAACTTCCCCAGG